>Ga0206124_10000873_pt1 | contig 24420 bp, 27 predicted proteins | sample Helgoland_Spring_3_FD_148671 | JGI IMG/M metagenome (GOLD analysis project Ga0206124, IMG submission 148671) | Pelagic subsurface seawater microbial communities from Kabeltonne, Helgoland, North Sea - Helgoland_Spring_Bloom_20160321_2 | ecosystem: Environmental > Aquatic > Marine > Epipelagic ... | reverse complement strand
GATGTTTAAATGTGCGCCCAACGGTATATGTAAAAATGCTGATATTCGCAAGGATTATGTTTTATGGTTAGGTAAAAAATTAGGATATAATAATAGGGAAGATTGGTATGGTATAACACAAAAAGCAATACATGATAATTATGGTTATGGATTGTTAAAGCGTTTCAACGATTCGCCATATCGGCTTATTAAGGATGTATTTCCTGATTACAAATGGTTGGTTTGGTTGTTTAATTGTGCGCCACACGGTATATGGAAAGATAAAGCTATTCGCGAGGATTATGTTTTATGGTTAGGTAAAAGATTAGGATATAATAATAAGGAAGATTGGTATAATATATCGCACAAAGCAATACATAATAATTATGGTGGGGCGTTGTTAACCCATTATTACAACGATTCGCCATATCAGCTTATTGTGGATATGTTCCCTGAGTGTAAATGGTTTGGTTGGATGTTTAAAGTTGCGCCCAATGGTATGTGGAAAGATTATGCTATTCGCAAGGAGTACATTGAATGGTTAGGTAAAAGATTGGGATTTAATAATAAGGAACATTGGTATGGTATATCAGTAAACGCAATAAACGATAATTGTGGTAGTGGGTTGCTATGTGGTTATTATAACGGTTCGCCATATCGTCTTATTAAGGATGTGTTCCCTGAGTATAAATGGGTTAAAAGTAAATTTTGTAATCATAAAACAGAGAAAAAATTGGTTGATTATTTACATAAAAACAAAGAGAGACTAAATATTGATTATATAAAGCATGGTTATCGTCCTAGTTGGGCGGATGTTAGGGCGACTGATAATACTTACTATATTTATGATATATACATTAAATTAATAAATGGAGTGGAAAGTATTATTGAAATTGATGGGCGCCAGCATTATAGGCAGGTATCAAACTGGGCTTCCCCGGAAGCAACTCAAATAAGAGATAGGAGAAAGGAAGATTTGGCTGTTTATAACAATCATAATTTATTGCGCGTTAATCAGGAGGATGTATTGTCGGATAAAGGAGATTGGGATGAGATCGTTGATGAATTTATAAAAGAAGTGTATGAAAGTGAAGGGGGGGGGATTATATATGATTGCGCGGATGGAGAACGATACAGTGAAATCTAACCCTCCTCCCCTATCTCCCCCTTCTACCCTCCCTTCTACTCCCCTATCTACCCCTTTATCTACCCGCATATAATACCTTAATCTACTATATAATCAATATAATATAAAGTCAGAAATAGGTGGGAAAAGCAGAAACTGGTAGGAAAATTAGAAACCGGTATAAGGTATTTCCCCCGCCCCCTTTTTTACTCTTTTATCTACGGCTTCTTCTCTCCCAAATTGATTAAACTTTTGTACTTATAAAATAAGTTACGCTTCCCCTCTTGTCTTGCATTCTATACAACTTTAATTACTTTGTGTTATAATGAGTGACCGATTACCTTCTTTCCCGGGTTTTACTTATGATAAAGATTATTATATGTCATCGTCATTTTTTTCGCGTTATATTGATGACGAGATCGCCAAACTGAAAAACGGGTCGATTGATCCAGAGTACTATTACTTAGCATCGAACGGTCATGGATCGCCCGCTAAATATAAGGATAAGAATATTTATTACAGACGAACACCGTTCGTTGGATCTGAATCTTCTTATCCAATGAAAGTAAAAAAAATGGATTCCTTCATTCGCGATATGTCTTTCAACGAAGAAGGATGGTTGGAAACTGAAAGGTTTTGGGTTGTAAATGAAGTTGGAATGGTGTCTCTTGCGTTCAGAAAAGCGTGCCAAACTTCTTATTAGTTACATTTAAATAAAAAATAAAAAATTAATATAAATATAATTCGGTTGAATAGAATCTCTCCCCTTTTTTACTTTTTAAAAGTAAAAAAGGGGAGAGATATACACATATAAAATAGTATTTTTTATTTCTTATATATAGAATATGATTTTATCAAGAAAAAGAAAAAGAACAAACAAACTACACTATAAAATATCCAAATCAGAAAATAAAGAAAAATAAAAAATATAACAAAACTAAGAAAAATGGTAGACGATAAACTAGTATACTGGATTGTGTATAGGGGTGATAGGAGATATAGTATATAATCTACAATACTTATATATTACAACACATCACATAATACCTTAATATCCCCCCCATATATATAGAAAATCAGAAATAGGTAGGAAAATCAGAAACCGGTTGGAAAAATATACCATTAATATAGTATAATCCCGCCCCCCTTTCTACTCCCCTTTCTACCCCCCTTTCTACCCCCCTTTCTACTCCACTTTCCACTCACCTTTCTACTCCCCTTTCTACTCCCCTTTCTACTACCCCTTTCTCTCCCTTTTTTACTTTTTATTTAAAGTAAATTAATAAGATTAATAAATAGATTGATATATGAAATAAAAATAAATCTTTATCTGACATTTGTGTAAACCAATATGTTTTTGAGGGAGAGAAAGTGTTAAGATAAATTAATGCTAATATAAGGTAGAGTATTAGATAATTAAGGTAATTCATTTTATTACCTTTTTTTATTTTTAAAATAAATAAGATAAATAAAAGGGGAAGATAATGCAACATTATATCTGAAATGTTGATTATTTTTTTATACTTTTCAGGTATCCTTTCTTCATATCTTTTTAATATATAAATTCCTATTACATTTGATGTTAATACAATACTTATTATAGCGGGATTTATTATTCTTTTTTTTAATAAAATTAAAAAAAATAATAACACCCATATACTTAATATACCTAATATTTCTTTCATATGTATTATTTATAGATTTTTATGTGTGAAAAAGGGAGAGAAAGTGCTAGAGTTGAATCTAGGAATTTTGGTTGTTGGGTTGGGTTGATAGGGGATATAGTATATAAAGCACCGTATTTATATATTATAAAATAGTAAGAAATACCTTAATAACCCCCCCCATATATAGAAAATGAGAAATAGGTGGGAAAATCAGAAACCGGTTGGAAAAATATACCATTAATATAGTATAATCCCGTCCCCCCTTTCCACTCCCCTTTCCACTCCCCTTTCTACTCTCCTTTCTACTCCCCTTTCCACTCCCCTTTCCACTCCCCTTTCTACTCCCCTTTCCACTCCCCTTTCTACTCTTTTATTTTCTCTTTTATTTTCTCTTTTATTTATTCTACATTTCTCTCCCTTTTCTATTCTTTTATCTAACTTTTTTTAATAAAATTAAAAAAAGTTTTAGATTTTGCTTTCCATTATTCTTTCTTCTAATCCCACCCAATTTTTATATTGTTCAAAGGGGTTGATTATATATTTCATAAATTCGTCCTCTTTTAATTCGTCTCTTCTTTTACATGACATACCACACACACCTCTTCTTAATCGCTCCGCTTCTTCCATTTCTAATTGAAACATTCGGTCTATCACCGAAAATGATGATTTTAACAATAAGATCGTTGTCAATGCATGCTCCTTCGTCTTATATGCTAAATTCAACTTACACTTCTTCTCTTCTTTTAATTCAAACACACACACCTCTCTTTTTAGGTGAATTATTCGATTTGTTATATCACGCAATTTTGTTGTATAGTCTTGAAAAGGTTGTGTAATCTACTTAAATACATAAATGCGTACTACTTAATGAGCCAACAAGAATATACGCCAAATCAACCAGAACATTTGATTTTTAATCCAGTATTTAATAGCTTTCCTAATAATTGGAAAAGCTATAAGCATACATATATAGAAAAGCCATATCTAAAACTAGACGGCACTATCGGCTGGGAAAAAAAATATTCATTTCAACCGGGACAACTTTTCATAAAATTAAGAGATGTTACAGATTACGAAGAATATCTTTTAGATAAAATTAGCAAATACACATAATTTATTGGATGTACGAAGTAAAACTAACTAAACGAAGTAACTAAGTGAATAACAAATATTTGTATAGGTGCAAATATAACACAGCAAAATACAATATACTACTTAATACAACGGGTTGTATTGGATTAAAATAATATGCACCTAGAGGTAAAGAGCCATAAACAAAGCCACTAGCATAACTACTATACGATTTGGTAATAAGCCCGCATCCAGCGATTAACACACCCCCGCAACGAAATTAAATATTATATCTTTATCTAACATATATATCATTAGAACATATTATATATATCGTTGCGTTATCTCTCCCTTTTTACGTCTAATTGTAAGGATATGTTAAAATAACCCATGAAATATAAACATAAGCGCAAGTATAATATTAATGAAATATAAATTATAAAAAAAAATTATATTTCAACCTTTTTATTTTTTTAATTTTCCACTTTTTTATTTTGTTTTTTAATTTTCCACCTTTTTTTTGTTTTTTAATTTTTCACTTTTTTATAATTAATTACATAATGTGCTTATATTCGCATAACCTATTGTAAAACTCCATATCAGTTTCAATATCGTCAACCTCGCCTGAACTATCTACCTTATAAATCTCCCAAAACCGCTCGTGTCGAGGAGCACATTCATGTTCCGCTTGTATACGCCCCCATTCCTGGAACCCTTCAGAAGTTGGTTTCCAAGAACACTTTTTTAAGGCTTTCTTGTAAGCCTTGATATCTTCTGCTAATTTCTTCTTTGCTTTCGCCTTCTCGGCCCTAGCGTCAGCCTTAACTTTCTCCTTCTCAGCCTTAATCTTCGCCTTCTCTTCCTTTGCTAATGCCTTCGCCGTATCATCGATCGTCGGTTTCGTTGGCTTCTTTTCCTTAATTGGCGCATCTATGCCTCCCTTTTTAGCGGCCCTGTCGTGCCACTTCTTTAAGGATGTATATTTGTCGCATCCAGCACTATGTCTAAGCGTATACTTACCGCTCAACTTCCAATCGGCGCCAACTGCCTTTTCGCTCATGATATACAAGTCACCATCATTCAGGCGTAAGTCAATGCTATTTCCAACGGGCATGTTCCCCTTAAACCAATTGAAGCGCATAGGATAATTATCCCCACCCCCAATAGTAAGGCATATAACAACGACACGCTCTGTATCTCCGTGAAAGCCAATCCCAGTCTTTTTAAGGTCATAGTAGCGATTGCCTTCAACGACATTGATTTCGACCTTACTCTCGCTATTCCCCTGTTCGAGGGCTTGTTTAAGTTCTTTTCGCAGAAGGCCGACTCCACCATTTAAGGTTGGCTTTTCATTAAGGTCAACGATGCGCCCTTTTCCTTCAATGTATTCGGGTTCTTGCGTCATTCCAGCGACATAGCATAGGTTTGTCCGAGCGAGTTTGTTCATAACCTTACCTCGTATTCTTTTCTCTTCGCCATCTACGATTTCAGTCCTATATTTATTAGGATCCAAATACTTGCTATCCCAATGGTCTGCCGTGCATTCGTCGTAGATCCGCGCAGTAGTCTCTTTGCTCGCCCAATTCCTTACAATAAGGACGCGGCCTTGGTCTTCATCGCCCAATTCCTTAATAGTCGCATTTCCACTCAGTTCGTTAAGATTTAATACTTCGACATCAAGGCCAAGTTGTCGCATTTGGTCTGCCATAAGGTCAATATCGCCGTGCTTAAATCCCTCGCCCTTAACTGGCATACGCCCAATAAGTTGATTGCCCCTATGATTCTCTCCGCCAGGAGCCATAGTCAATGATATTCGCTCGGTAAACATAGTCGCCATAATGTCAATTTGTTGTAGTTATAGATGTAGTTGTAGAGAATAATGTGTTTGTAGCATACAATTGTTGGAGAAGCGTATTGGCTTTTATTTGGTACAAAAGTTTTCTCAATTTTAATATTAATTTCCATTTCCATTTTCATAAATGTTATTAATAATAATTGAATATCAAGTAATATATCAATACATCATTGGCAAGACATAATTAAATATTAACATAAAAAGGCATAAAAAAGTCAACATTTATACTTACAATTATTTTATACTTACATTAAATTCTTGTATTGAGCAAGATGTATATAAAACTGCTTCTGCCTATCAAACTCATCTGGATCCATCATAGTTGCAAACCCTGGCGCCCGCCCCGTCCATATTTCGTAAAAACCCTTAAGATATGCATGGTTTGGAGCACATGTGTGTTTCGCCTGAACTGCTAACCAGTCGTAGAACGATGTATCGCCATCACCCCAAGACAACTTTTTTAAGGCGCGCTTATAATATTTAATTGGATTCGCAATCATATCTTCTGCCTTCTTCTCTTCCCTTATTCTCGCCTTCTCGGCTCTGGCTTTTGCCTTCTCTTCCCTTATTCTCGCCTTCTCGGCTCTGGCCTTTGCCTTAGTATTGGCCTCTTCTTTCGCGTGTTGCTTAGCCAACTCTGTTAAACAAACATCATTGCCACAGTATCGATAATCGCGAGTGATCCAATTATCACACTGATCACATGTATGGTAATCTGATTCTGACAATTGTCCGTCAGTATTATCATATATTGTAGGCCGTTCTGCGTTTGGGTCATAGTATACAATAGTTGATTGAGACATGATATTAGGATTTATGTATTGTGTTCGGGTTGCTGTTTGCTGTGTGTTTAATTATAGATACAGTTGTTGGAGAAGCGTATTGTCTTTTATTTAGTACAAAAAACTCATCAATTTTTATTACATAAAAATATATTTATACTGTCTAATAATTATTCGTATGCGTCGCATATCAGATCTGTTTCTTGATAATATCTACCAATCCAATTTCCGCTGTTGTCATATAGTAAATCTTGACCGTCTATAAAGAGTTCAATACACCGATATTTTTGCTGATGACCGGTATATTTAAATGGTTCTACAGTTATTTCATCCTCGCTCTCGTAATCGGTGTCGGATTCACTTTCTTCACATATATGCGTTTCATGGTTTGCTGTCATATTACGAATCAAATCATCATTTGTGTTTTCATTAATTTTCTTAGGTCTCCCACGAGGTCTTTTGTTCGGTAGTTGTTCTTCTTCATCACTTGTATCAGTCACGACGGACACATCGATCGTGCGATTATTACATATTTCCTGCGACACTTCATTTATAAAGTCCATGTTAAGAGTTAATTTACGATTGTTCGCCTGTTTTTTTATTTTTGTAATTGTTAAGCCATGTTTTTTTAAGGTCTTCTTGTAACATTGTATTTTACTAAAACACGAAGGCTTCTTGTTTTTAAACCCGCCTACTATTCTATCGTGAATAGTGATCTTGTTGAAGTTGAACGAACATATCGTACAATACTGTGTTCCATTCACACAATTTTTATTACACTGAACATAGAGTCCAACTTTTTTTACGATAGCACAGCACCCGTTGCCGGGTTGATTCACATATGGGTATTTTAGAAAGTGATTGTTCATATTTGTGTAAATCTTTGATTAAAAACTAATTATATTATTTGGTTGTACTTTTAAATCAATTTATAAAGGTAGTGTTGTAATTATATTGTAATTAGTCGTGTGCTTAGATACGCGCAGTTTCAGTTATAAGCATTTTTTCAATTTCAGACAAATGTTCTTGAAACGATTCTTTAAATTCTCTTTCGCCATTTAAAGTTAATATATTTTTTTGACCGTTCAGCCATCTTTCATGCATTTCATTGCATTTATACAAATAATCCAACGACATTACTTCACCGACCCGCGCTCGTTTTAATACCCGTTCCATTGCTGTTTCTGGTCTTGTTTTGACATAAACAATCCTGTCTGCTTTTAAATTCATAGATAATTCGTCGAACCAATTTAAATAAATATGATAAGATATATCGTCCATAATACCTTTTTCATATAACATCTTTGCGAAGACTTGCCTATCTGTTTCAACGCTTCTTTCCGTAATAATAATACATTTTCCATCATACATTTTTGAAGCTTTTCGCAATTCGGTTAATCTAGTTATATACGCCATCATTTGAAATTGAAAGGCGTATTTTGGCTGGTCTTCATAATACCGCGTGATAATGTCTTTTCCATATCTATCGCGAATGCCGTTCCATACCTTAACTGGCTCATCAATATAAGTTATCGGATACACTTCTCCGTTGTGGGTTATTGTTTTTAGTTTATTTTTAAGGGCATTAACCAAGTTGGATTTACCCGAACCAATATTGCCTTCGATTGAAATAATTAACATTTTGAATAATTTACAATAATACAAGTAATAATATACAATAAATTTTAAATATAAAAATCAAATCAATTTTATATTTTTATATCTCTCCCTTTTACAGCCATTCTTGTATATTAATATCATCTATTAAGTATCTTTGTTTGACTTTCAACGCGTGTAATTTCTCAATAATTCTATTTTTTATTTTAAAGTATCTTTGAATTTCATTTAAAATATAATCGAAATGACGAATTGGAGACCAAAGTTCCCCACATGTAACAGACTTACAGCATAAACAACGAATATTAAATTGGTTAAACAGTATATCAGACATCGTTTTACTTTCAAAGTGAAGCGTTTTGTTGTAATATATGGTTTCACCAGTATCTTTTCGTTGCAATACAACGGTTGGTTGGACAAACGGATAACCATTACCAAATTGAAATAATACATTTATGGCGTAGGTTAACATCGGCATTACTAATACAGATGTATATGTGCTACGAACATCCCTATTTAAATTATACATCTTAATTTCACTTGATATTATACCTATTTCATCGTCATCCGTTTCGTTTAAAATCTTTATTTCATTATACAACCGTCTTTTATAACTTTGTCGTAAATTGTGATCGGAAAGTAACTTTTCTGCCGAACACAGAGTATAGTTTTTAACATCAAATAGAGTTGTCATTGTATTTAGATACTATATAAACATTAAGTTTAATTCAATTTTTATATAGACTATAATTCAGTTGTCGTATAACAACTTACTTATTACTATATTTACAACATGTGATTTATTTATGCTCCTTATTACGGCAATTTAAATAATGTAAATAACTACGCTCTATTTCCTTATTAAATCGTTTTTCTTCATACATATTTGTTGGAAGCCGTATAATATTTCTGCGCAATTTATCGGCACATTTACAATCTACGCCTTTTATTGCCTTAGTGCAACTTTTGACATTCATCATATATAACCATCTCATTTTTGTATTTATTGTAGGAATCATTATTACGAATATGTTGTTTATATGCTGACTATTTAATCATAAACATAAACATATATCAATTTATCGTACATAAATTGATATATAAAAATCATTTCTGTTATTAATATAATAACTTAAATGAGCGGTGTTAATAACGAAAATATTAAAACAAACACAATGCAAAACACAGACTTTCCAATATCGACGATTATGAATTGTAACGACAAAAATAAAAACAAAAAAACGAAAAAAAAGAAAGATCGCTGTTGTTTTAAAGAGTGTAAAAAGGCATTAAATCTCGCTACAGTTACATGTAAATGTAATAAACGGTTTTGTGCGTTGCACCGCCTTCAGGCACAACATGATTGTGAAATTATAAATACTATAGACAAAGATAAATTAATGCAAAAATTTGGACTAGGTGGTGGTGATTTTAAAAAGCTACAGGTAATATAAGTTAGTAGTATTAAGTTGGTATTAAGTATAAAAATAAGGATTGTTATATAAAGTGCATTTTTTACATACAAAACTACATAAATCATCATAATCCGAACATCTCTCCCATTCGTGTTTACAAATTTTCCAAACTTCTTTAGATATTTTATATTGCTGTTCTTTATTATCACTTAATCTTTTTTTTAAAACACTTTCTTCACGTAGCAATTTTAAATATGAATCAACGGACGCCATATATAAAAAAACATAATATTTTTATTATATTTTATTATATTTTATTATATTTTATTATATTTTATTATATTTTTAATTATTATTCATAGGTCAAAGCCATTTTATATATATTTTAACATCTTAAGAACCTTATTAGACCCCCTTTCCATAAACAAAGAAAACCCTACTACTAACAACAATCCAAATACTACAAACATATTTTCATGCAGTGAAAAGTTATAATAACTTAATATAAATCCAGAACATAAAAAAAATGATAGGTAACTTAAAACCAACGCCATTTTAACTGTCTTAGATATTATTAAAAATAAAACAATAGAACAGTGGATTATAATTTGTAATATAAACGCATTCCAATCTAAATTTTCCATTTTTTTAGATATGTAAAACGCATATAAATGAGATAAAGGATCACTAAACATAAATGCAACTACTGCACTAATAATAATCGCTTTATTTGCACCAGATAAATACAACCCGGTCACAATTGACAAAGCAACGATATAAGCAACCACTAATCCAAATACCTTTTCGTTGTATTTATATTTTAAATTTTCGTTGTCCAACAACATAATATATAAATATATTATATATTATATATTATAATGTGGAAATTTATCATGGGATTTACATCTGGCATATATGTTGGAACATATTATGACTGTAAACCAATCATCAATCAAATACAACAAAAAATAAAGGAAATTATTCCTAATGAAAAATCAAAGTAATTATATTTGTTAATTATTATAGATAGAATAATCGGCGTGTTATTTATTGGTTGGTTATAAAATGTTTGTGTATATGTTTTTGCATGTTGAAATAAGTCAAATTTTCGGCGTCGTGTTGAAACAACGTATTTAATTTTACATCCGGAACTATACACTGATTATTATTCGGATTTTGCAAATTATTTGTTTTGATATAATCCATAATATATTTAGTCACCTCTATTCTAGCCACTTTTTGTCCTTCTTTTAAACCCATAAAACAACTAAGTCTTCCAGATACATCAATTGGAATAGCAAAATTAGACTGTAATTTTGTCTTCGTCCTTTTCTTTTTCATCTTGTTTTCATTTTTTTCCATCTCGCGCCTCTGTTGCTTCATTTGTTTTTTTATGGATTTTTCAAGCCCCTTAATTTGATTAATAACCGACGAAAAATGTAGTTTTAATCCATTTAATGACGCCAAAATATCCGTAAACTCGGTTTCAATATTATCTGGTGGTTTTTCAACTTCCTTACTCATTACAATTTGCTTATTTGTATAATAAATAGAATTATTTAAATCAATTTATTATATATTTAAATTAAATATACCGCGTAATCTATTGAGAAGGTTGCGAAGCAGTGTACTTTTGCTGACGAGGTGTTTTATTTTTATTTTGCTTTTTAGGGTGTTCGTTCATCGTTTCACACATCAACTTTCCACCCCACATACCGGTGACATGAGATGCTTGATAAGGATACTTGCTTTCTTCAGGTGTGCTTACTAATTTAAACTCCACATACTCCCCTTGAACCAAATAACGATATTGTTCTTCATTTACATTTACACCACTATGATGGACAAAAACATCTTCATCTTTATTTTTATCATCACAAGATGTGATAAATCCATAACCACTTTTATTATTAAACCACTTTACCCTTCCTACATATTGGTGTTCCGTATCAAACCTACTTTTATCAACAGACATTTATAAATTATTCTTTTAATTATCTTTATATTATTTTCAAAAGTATTATAAATATTGTTGTATTGTTAAAATGATAAATTGAATTTAAAAAATATAAATGTAACTAAGTTATAACACATATACATTATTTTAAAATGATCGAAATCTGCAATTCAACATTTAAAGATGAAGCATATCAATCCGACTTTGATAAGTATCCATTTCCACTATCTGATTTTCAAAAATGGGCTATAAAAGGAATAAAAACCGATAAAAATGTTTTAATTACAGCACATACTGGTAGTGGCAAAACATTACCAGCAGAAAACGCGATTAACCATTTTGTTAGTTTAAATAAAAAAATTATATATTGTTCTCCCTTAAAAGCATTAAGCAACGAAAAGTTCAACGATTTCACCCATAAATTTCCACATATCACATTTGGTATTTTAACCGGTGACATTAAATTTAACCCAGACGCGGATGTGTTAATAATGACTACTGAAATATTAAGAAATAACTTGTTTCAAATGAAAGAAGGGGTTGTTGAAAATACAAACATGACGCTGGATTTTGAAATGGATATAAAAAACGAACTAGCATGCGTAATATATGATGAAATCCATTATATAAATGATGTAGACAGGGGTCATGTATGGGAAGAATCAATTATGTTATTGCCAGAAACAACACAAATCATGGGTTTATCGGCTACTATTCAAAATCCAGAAAAATTGTGCAATCTGCTACATCAATCAAACAAAAAACCGGTGTATTTATGTAGTAATAAAAAACGGGTAGTTCCTTTAATCCATCATGTATACTATGCTATACCAGAAAACGCTAAAAAGAAACTAAAAGACAAAACCTTAAAATTAATAGAAGGCACCGTAAACAAGCCTATTGTTTTAAAGCAAGACAACACATTTAACGACGAAGCAGTTCATACTATTAAAAAGGTAGATGAGGCGCTATTTCAATATAAAAATGTTAAGGTAAATAAGCATTTCATAATGAATAATATGGTTGAATATTTAAAAACGCATGATTTACTACCCGGCATTGTGTTTGTATTTTCAAGAAAGCAATGTTATGATTATGCTAAGAAAATAACCATTCCTTTGTTTGAAAACGATGAAAACATGGCATCTATTATTAAAAAAGAGTGTAAAGAAATTTTAATAAAAAAGTTATCCAACTGGAATGAATATATTAACTTAAAAGAATATGTTGAATTGGTAAGTATGTTGGAAAAAGGAATAGCGGTCCATCATTCAGGCGTTACTCCCATCTTCAGGGAAATGATTGAATTATTGTTTAAAAAAGGATATGTAAGATTACTATTTGCCACCGAAACATTTGCAGTTGGTATTAATATGCCTACCAGAAGTGTTGTATTTACTGCTTTAAAAAAATATACACAAGGTGGGTATCGATGCTTATTTCCACACGAATATACGCAAATGGCAGGTAGAGCCGGGAGAAGGGGTATAGACACAGTTGGCTATATATTTCATTTAAACAACTTTTACATCAATAAAAATACAGTTAACGTAGATGAATATAGGCATATAGTAAATGGTAATTCACAAGAAATACAATCTAGAATAAGCATTACCCCAAGCATGATTTTGCGATACCTTTATACCACAAACCGCTGCAATATTGACGAATATTTAAAAAACAGCATGATATATGATGAAACCTTAAAACAACAAAACTATTTAAAACTAAAACAACAACAATTGATGAAACATTACGACGCATGTGAAGCAGAACTTGAAAATTACACATTTAAAACATCTTATGAATCAGCGTTGGATTTTTACAATTATATGAATGAATCCACAAATTGTTTAAATGCCACTGTATCTCAATCGGTCATCAAACGGTATAGGAAAACAGTAAAAAAATGGGGAGAGAAAAATCTAGAACAGGACGCCAATGTTATTATTAAGTTTAAAAAAGCAGAATCTCAATTGATAAAACTAGATGAATGTATTATACCGCATGAATATTACTTTAGAAAAGACTTGGAAACGCAAGTAGATATATTATTAAAAAACCAGTTTTTAGAAGGGAATCGCGTTGATTTTAAATTAACTACAAAAGGAATGATTGCTTCTATCGTCCAAGAAATGCCTGGGCTTGCTATTGCAGAATATTTCACACAGCACTTAGATTATATATCCAACCTATCGCCGATTGAACTAGTTGTGATATTAAGTATATTTACAAATATACGAGTAAGCGACGATGATTGTGTATATGACCCTACCATATTAGAAATACCTTATGTCTGTAAAAAAAATGTGGATATGATAAAGAATTATCTCAACAAGTATTTAGATATTGAAATATTCTACTGTAATTCATTGGCCAAAAAATACGAAATACAATATAACATATGCGAAACTGTATATAAATGGTGCAATGCTTCCAGTGAAGAAGAGTGCATAAATGTATTTAATGAATTAGCTCATTGGGGAATTTTCTTGGGAGATTTTGTAAAAGCAATATTAAAAATTAACAATATTGTAAACGAGTTGGAAAAAGTCGCAGAACTAACTGAAAACATGCAACTATTATCTGTTTTAACAAAAATACCCAAAATCACCCTTAAATCAGTAGTAACAAATAACTCATTATACTTATAATAAAATACAATACAAATTTATACAAATAATACAAATCGCATATACAAAACAATAATATAAATATAATATAATATAATTATGAATACTTTTTATTTTGATGATGTAGATGCTTTTGGAACCGGTGTTTCTACTCCAGAAGCAGGTGATCTTATTTCTATACCAAATAATACATCTATAAAAGTAACCCGATATAACATATCTAGAAACAGTTATTCTGGATTAACGGTTCCATCTTCTTCCAGACTAATTTTTGTGGAAGAAAATACAAAATTATATTTAAGTCAGTCACCTACTATTAGCGGTGAACTTATATCAGCAGAAAATAGTGAAATCATAGTATCCGATATATCAGGACGGTTAGAATATTCTTTTTGGCACGAACCAACTAGTTGGTCCAATTCAGGTATTCCACAACAAGGAGACAACATTAACATTCCAGAAAATACAATCATGATCGTCGACAACACTTCTAACATATCTATTAAGGCATATAATGTATTAACAATACCTTCTTCTAGTGTATTCTACATAAATATAAATTATTATACTTTATATGTTAAAGTGTTTAATTTAAATGGCACATTAAAGTTAGGAGAAGGTTCCTCAGTAGAAATTATAAGTGATGCGGATATTTACAATGATATATTAACAGATGGCTCACAGTTTCAATATTATTTTGATGTTTCTTCTGCATGGACTAATAACTTGGTTCCTACTCCTGGTTTTAACATTACTGTTCCTCAAGATACAACTATAATAATGACATCTAGCAATATTTCATCGGGATATTATAATCAATTAAACATACCGGAAACTGGTAAATTAATAACGGAGGACGAAGGCGTTATATTACATTTAAACACCGACCCAAATGTAATTGGAGAGATGATATTCAAAAACAACTCCAAAATAATAGTAAATGATGTATCTGAATCAACCGTAACAACAAAATATTGGAATGAACCCACTATATGGGAAGACAATCTAGTTCCAACTGGTGGCAGAAATATTGTTATTCCCGAGAACATGATGGTGATTATAGATAATAAAGATGATATCGATGGTGTTGTCTTTGAAACATTAACGATACCGTCTACTAGTATATTGTATATAAATGTATTTAATTACACATTTAAAACATATGGTATAACAATAGAAGGGGTATTAAAACTAGGTAGAAATGCTAGTTTTAGAAAATTATATTCGGAATTAGAGCGGGATACTTATTTATTGTATCCAGGTTATAAAACCTATTATATTGATGATATAGATGCTTGGGATGTGTCTGGTATTCCACAGGCAAATGACGATTTTATCGTTCCCGAACATACTATTATTAAAATCACAAAAAGAAGTATAGCAAGCGAAGGGTATGATAAAATTATTGTTCCACGAACCAGTAAATTAATTTTTGTAGGAAATGCGATTATGTTAATGGCGAATCGTTTAAATATATTAGGTGAGGTGAAAACAACTGCTGGAAGTAGAATATTTACAAACTTTACCAATGCAACTACAAACATTTTTACATTTTGGGATGATGCTGCTAGTTGGTTGTCGGGTGTTCCTCCAAAAGCAGGCGAACATATCACGATACCTGCAAATACACATGTAGTGGTAACTATGAATTCCAGTATATCAGTAAATGGATATGGAAAATTAACTATTCCTGCTAGTAGTAGTTTAACTTTAGATATAGAATACTTTAAATTAATGGTAGAAAGTGTTAGTATTACTGGTTCTCTTCAACTTGGTCCTGAAAATAGGTTGATATTTAATCCATATTCTCCCACTGTAAGAACATATGCTCCTATGTATTTAGATGTAGAAGGAATTAAAACTACACAAGAATTAGCATCAAGTAATATTCAATCCACATATAATTTTGTTATGATAGCAAATCATACATCGGCTCGTGACTTCGCAAAATACATAAAATACAAATTAATAAATAACACCGCATATTTTATTTACGAACCCGGTCGTATTTCTATACTTACTAGTAGTCTAAGACAAGATATACTAGGCACCAATTTAATACATAATGAAGGTAGATTTGTATCAAGTAATTCTACTGTATCAAACAATTTATCAAATATGTTTATTCAATATGTATGTGATGTGTTGGTAAATAATCCTACTTCGCAAAGTGTATTAACAAATATTACATCTATACGCAACCAAATCAATAATTCAAATTTAGAACAGCAAATAGTTACTATTTTAAAACAAGGAATAACTACAATGGATTTTTTAGATAACAATACATACCTTAAAAGTTTGTTTAGTCAAATACAAAATGAGAGACCAGCAAGAATACATAAAAGAAAAAAAGGCGAAGTATATAATTTCCCAATATATGGTGGCGATGATTTGTCTGTATTTGTTAGGATGAGTTCCAAAATAAACACTGCAACTAGTAGTGAATATACATTAATTAAAAGTATATATGGCACAAACTCTTTGTTAGAATTTACGGATTCAACACAGCAAATAAAAATAAGGGAAACGATATGGCGGATCAATATCAATCTTATGTAAAAACAAAAAATATAATTTTTTATTTTTACATTATTTAAATTAAGTTTGTTTTATTTATCTTCACTATGTTGAAATTCCAACCTTACTTTATGTTTTAACCTTTCTTGGTCGTGAAATATGTATATTTTAAATTTATGAAAACTGTAATTGATTAAATCATGTCGACTTGTTATACGATTCGTCATTTTTATTTCTTTTAAATACACCATATACTGAAATAGCCCATCATTTCGCTTTAATTTATCAAATACAAACCCATCGTATATAGTATTTAATAATTCATGATTGGTAGAACATATATTTAATAATTCACAGTCATTTTGCACTCTTCGTATAGAACGCATTGTTGTATTAATATATTCGATCGATTCATCGCAAGTCCACTTATCATAAAATTGTTTTGCTTCCCCACTCCATTCTACTAGTCCCAACTTTTCCTGCAAATTCATCATAGTTAACAAATCAACCAACCGCCTAATTGGACTGGTTATATGAACGTACGCATCAAATTCCAACATATCATGACGCTCTAATTCGCCATATTTACAATATTTACCACCATAACTATTCCATGTTTTAAGGAAGCGTTGTATGTTTATATCAATACCTTCTGGTGGCGTAAAACTTTCATTCATTTTAGAAGAACGAAACAAACCACACTTATTTTTCACAAACTCTTGTGCGGAAGTATAATTCATCCATATCATTAAATACGCGATCACATCATGACTAGTTTCAATAGAATCGATATACTTGTATTCTTTTTTCTTATTTAAACGACATAACAAATCCCTTGTTTTTACATACATCGTATCAGTTTCTTGCGTTTCCGTATCATAAACATAATTTTTCCGTATTTGAATGATCGTATTTGAAAATTTGTAATCGACGAGTTGCTCTGTTTCTTTATCAATAATCAAATCCAAAGTAAATGCGAATTTACAGTCGTCTTGTTTTAAACTGCATAATATATCTGATAAAATAGTTGGCAACATCGGCCTTCTTCTATCAGGTAAATAAATAGTCGAAACACGCTCTGTAAATGAACTCCACACATTTAACACATCCAACCACATGCTTACATTGGTAATATAGATGCTAACTATATAAGCGTCGCTAGTTTCAGTTAATCCAAATGCGTCGTCAAAATCCTTACTTGATTTTGGATCTATCGATATGACATCTCTCCCCATTCTATCTTCCAATCTATATTTTTCTTTGATTAATTCAATAAAGTATTCTTGTGAATGTGTGTTTAATTGTTTCATCGTTTGTTTTGTGAATTTTTGAATGGAGGCATACAAACTTTTGCAGTATAGTTGATATTCATAAAAGGTATCCAACGATGATACATTTCCAAGAACATTTACTAATTCTCCGTAAGGATGTTTTGCCTCCCAATTTTTAAATTTAAAGATTACATATTTATTTACATAATTTTTACTGAACTCGTCTTGTATTTTATAAGGTATTAAGAATATAGGCAACCGTTTATCGTCTGGAATACATTTGTATAAGAACTTTGTTTTATATTTTCCATACTTGCGATTGTTTTTCAATATAATAACACCCGGAATATTACCAGATAATTTTACAGTGGAATGAAGCACATTACATGCGTTATCACTTAATTCAATTATGTCGTGATTAAATAACTTTTCTTGAACTGGATTTATGGTGCTAAGTTGCGTTGTTTCACATGTTTCCATCGTCTTCATATCAATAAATGCATAACTGTCATAGTTTCTACTATCTATATTAATTTTGTATTGCGGTAAACTATCCATATTTAATATTATTAAAGTTGTGTTTAATATTATTAAACTAATTGGGTTATTAAAGATTCAATTTAATTGTTATTATTCACCAGCGAGCCGATGTTTATCAACATAATACCCCGCATATGCTATACCACATATATATATCAAAAACACTATTTGAATTAACATATTTATTAATAGTAATTATATTTAATAATATTTAAATATTAATTTTATTATATTTTTCCAAGAATTCATGTTTAACATTGGTTTGTTGTAATAAATTCATGCATATTTCGGGAGAGACAGCAATCGTATTCATATATGTTCTATAATAAAAACAAGCCACACTAGATATTTCTTGATATTGAATACTATACCACCAATATGGCGGAATAAACAATATGTTGCCCTTTTCCAATGTCATCTCCAGTGATTTTATTTTATCAAAATCCTTTTTGTATTCATTTTGAACATCCCAAGGATTGATAGGAGACCTAAACTCAAAATTAGCATAATCTTTATATTCATATAAATACTTGCTGTTTTTAGGAGGAATCAACACCACTTTTACTTTTCCAGAAGTAATGTAAAAAAAGTTTCGATGATTTAAGCTATATCGTAAAGTAGTGAAAGCATTTTTGGAACCAGTCATCAAATCATATTTACAGTTTGAAACCAAAGGAGGTCTTAAAAATAAATCATTGTATCTAAACTTTTTAATCATTGCCGTTTCTTCCAAAAAATCCTTATTATTTTCACTTACATATTTACCTGCTTCATCTTTTTTAAATAATTCAACCGCTTCCTTTAAGGATATTGGGAGATGTAAATTGTCTGTATCATCGCTTAATGTATCCCTTACTTTTATATCAAACGGATTATAGTTTTCATCGATGTAAGATAGGTTACATGTTTCTAATATCTCTTTATTGTCCATATCAAAACACAGAGGCTGCCTTAAATTACATACTTCTTCTAATTTATCCTTGGATGGTTGTTGAATAGAATAAACTTCTAAATCATTGCTAACTTTTAAGTGATAATATATGTGTAAATACAAAAACAATACAATTATAAACAATCCTATTTCTAATAAGTATTTCATTTAATTATCGATAGAAAGGATTCGTAAAATTTTACCGAATAAAAATATTATATGTGTTGTTGTGTTGTTGTGTTATTGTGTTATTGTGTTTTTGTTTTATATAATTACGAGCTTGTATGTTTAAGGTGTAAATCGCATATTTAATCTTCTTCCATAGGAGCCAAGTAAAATGCTATATAATGATTTAATGGCTGGTCGCCTTCATCATCGTCTTCATCATCGTCTTCATTTTGATCTTTCCAATCATCTAAAGCATATACCATCTTTATTGGATAATCATTTGATATATGAATACCTACTTCTTTGTTTACATTTGCAAATTTGGTTATCATGTGTATAAACTTAATACCAAAGAAGCCTTCGACTTCCGCTCCATCTTCCTTCATATATTCCACGATATCGTCTTCTTTTACGGTTATATCTACCTTTCCAAATTCATTTGCCGAGTTTAAGATAATATTATCATTACATGTAATTTTAAGCTTGTCTCCAAATATACTTAACTGATTTATTAATTCGGCAAAGTCTTTGGATACAAACTTTATATCGGCGGTGCTTTCTCGCGATGGCAATTCAACCATATCGCTGTCAATTTCAATAAGCGACAATTCAAAGGACTTATCATAACTGTTTCCCAATAAATCAATAGTTAGTTTAGAAGTAGCGCTATCATGCTTCATACTTATATGCTGTCCTTCTTTCAAGCAAGACAAAATCTTATATAGCATTTCGCAATTAATTCCCATTGAACATGATTCATCACAAGAATATGCATCAAACCATCCTTCTCCTATTTTTAATTCAAATAAGCAAACATGACTGCTATCCATTCCTTGAGCGTATATGCCATTTTCATGACAATTTAACAATACAATATTCGATATGCCTTTTAAGTTTTGTAGAACAGTATTAAACTGTGTTACTTTAGACGAGTTGTTGATAGTAATAGTAAGCATCTTAGTTATTATTAGTTCTGGTGTATTTGCTTGCTTTATTTAAGCAAATAATTTTAAATCAATTTTAGTTATAACTATAATTGATTTATTATATTTTACATAGGAAGTTTCTAAGATACTATACGATAAACTATATTTGTTCGGTTATTTCTAATGAGATATCGCCATCAACAGCATCTTCGCTGGCCACCCTTTCAACACTAACTGGTTCTTCACTAGCTTCTCCTGATGGCTCATCCAATTCAGGTGCTTTGTCCATAGTATCGGCCGTGTTTGTATTATTTACAAGCAATTCCTTCACTTTTTCTAAACCATCTTCTAATCGTTTAATATATCCTACCATTCCAACCAATTTTTCTTCATACTCTTTTAACATTTTCGACTGAAGTTCACACACATCTCTTAATGTTTCGATTTTGGCATTTTGAGCGTGTTCTTCACTTGGTTTCGACATTAGTTGATCGTTTTGAGAAACCTTATTTATTAAATCTTTAATATATCCTTCGTGTCTAAGAACAATACGCTGTTCGGTAGTTTTGGTTCCTAAATTCTGCAATGTAGTAATATCGTTTTTTTCTAAAAAAGCAGGATTGACAGGTCTAGCAATTCTTCTATTAAACATTATAATATATATACATAAAAATGTTTAATTTAAAACAACGATTAATTAATGAACAACGTAATAGTAATACTGTAAATTAAGAAATCATATCCATTTTGATGGTTGGATGATAATTGTAGTTAATCAACTTAAAATCATCAACCGTAAAATTATCTATACTTGTTTTACTGTTTAATTGTAGTTTTGGAAATTCATATGGTTCTCGTTCAATCTGCGGTTTTAGTGGCTCAATGTGAGATTCATATATGTGAGCGTTACCAATATAATGTGTGAGTTCGGTTGCTTTTAAGTTACATACATCTGCAATCATATGCGTTAGAAAGGCATACGACGCAATATTAAATGGAACTCCCAACCCAACATCACCACTTCGCTGATACAAAGTGCAATACAATTTATCATTATCTAACACATGATATTGCGATAATACATGACACGGTGGAAGTGCCATTTGATCCAGCTGTTCCACATTCCAGGCAGACAAAATCAACCGTCTTGAATATCTTTCAGTTGGATGTTTTAAAGAATTAATTATACCACTCAACTGGTCGATACCCTTATCTCTATGATTTACATCTTTTCCTAAATATGGAGCATTCCAGTTACGCCACTGATAACCATATATAGGACCCAGTTCATTTACATCATACTCGGGCAACCCTCTCGAATCCAAAAACTCTCGTGTAGAATTTCCATTCCATATCTTTACATTTTGCTGTCTAAGTAATTCATTATTAGTATCACCCCTAACAAACCATATCAATTCTTTTAAGCAAGTTTTCCATGCCACTTTTTTAGTGGTTAATATTGGAATTGTATTATTTTCCAGTGAATACTTTGACATAGTTCCAATTGTATTAACTGTATTACCATTTCGTGATGGAGTAATGGAGCCATTTGAAATAACATTTTTAATTAAATTAAGATATTGTTTTTCAGGATGCATGATATGTATTATAATACATTATTTGCTTTAATTGATTTTATAAAAAAAATAACGATAAATATTAAATATCAGAATATAATAAATAGATGTATAGAGGACATATAATAATGTTTATAGTTATGACATTTGTTGGTATATTATTTAATCCAATGAATATACTTGCTTATAAAGTCAATCATTTATATTTCTCATTAACCTTATTTTACAGTGGTCTGTTAATGGCATCTAATATGATATGGGCGCATGAAATAGTTCATTATTTTAACAAAGGGCACTTTAAAGTTGGTGTATTTATAATAGGTATTTTTTTATCAGTTAGTATATCAATATTATTGTTGCGTAACCAATTATTAGTGGATGATAAAGAATGGTTAAAACGAATGATAACACACCATTCGTCTGCCTTAACAACGACAAACCAAATATTAAAAAAAATTAAATATAGTAAGGAAAATCCACAATTATATAGACTTGCAAAAGATATTGTTTTTAACCAAGAAAGAGAAATTTTATTTATGAAAAACATGTTATAACAAATAGGTCAATTATACATTATTTTGTAAATTAAATATAACCATGTAATTTAGGAATAATTAATTTTAATTTCTAATTATAAATCATAATATGGACGAAATTAATAATGACAGTAGTAAAGGATCTTTTCTATCGCATATGTTTAATTTTGACAACGATACAAAAGTTGAACTTATGAATCTAGGACAGTATGCGATTATTTCTATCATTCCTTTGATTGCTTTAGTAAAAATTATTGACAGTGTATTGCCTAATTTCGATCCTTCCAAAGGAAATATTGAATTAAGTATGGAAATATTGATTCATATCGCACTATTAATAATGGCTGTATTTTTGGTGGATCGATTTGTTAAATACATTCCTACTTATAGCGGCAAAGCCCACAAAGCCATTAACTTTTTAAATATAGTAATAATGTTTTACTTAACAACCGATAAAATTGGTGAAAAGATTGGAGAACTATCTAATCGTGTAAATGATATGTGGAACGGCAACTTAAAACCAGTAGAAGGAATTCAAAACAAAGATAAAAAGGATGGAAAAGTAAAAGTAACTCAACCTATTAAACAAGTTCAAAAACCACAACCAACACATCAAGCCAGTCGCGCCGATTATTTAAATAGTCATCAGCAAATGACCGCAACGGATAACCAACAAAATGTTTTTATGGGAAATAGTCCTCAACAAGGTTCTACCAACGAAATGTATGGTAACACAGGAGGAGGAATGGAAAACTTTGGTATGATGGAACCCCTAGCTGCCAACGACGCACTTGGTGGATTTACTCGTTTTTAAATCACAAAATAATATTTTAAATTAATTAAAGTATTATTACAACTATTGTATTTCTTTGTTGTCTTTACTGTCATCAGTCAACTGGGTTTCAGTATAATCATTTAATACCTCTCTAATATCTACATTTTTAGCGATGTCATGCAATATCCCTTTATTAAACTTTTTCTGACTATTAACTAATTCTGCCGCGATCCTACATTTCAATTGCTCTTTATCAACATCATGTGGCAACGGGTTTATTTTATCATATTCGTTGTAAAAGTCAATATACGCCTTGGTATGAAGATGGTTTACTTGTTTATATAGATTACTATCATTATTATCTACTGTATCTTTTACCCATCCATCATTTTTGTCTTTTACAATGAAATTTTTCCGTTTTACATCAGTGCAATGAATCGGTCTTTCTGTCAGCGGAATTTCTTTTAAATTTTCCAACAATTTTTTAGATAAGAAGTTTTCAATCAAACGATTATTCGATAAGGGGTCTGTCAACTGAAAATTTATATTTTCAACGAAATCTTGTAAGTTGAGAGCATCGTTGCAGTATTGATCTAAAAAAACATTTATAGAAATATTATTATTTATATTTGTAATATGTTGTGAATTATTGATGGTAGTTTGATGTGCCAAAGCGTTTTGCGTTTTAATGATTGCGTTTAATTGGTCTGTAATCGTCTTAATGTCGTCTGGGACACTGCGGTTGGTCTGGTTTTGATTTTTTTGATTTTTTCGTGGGTTGCTGTCCGTCATAAATGCCATTTTTTTGCCACTTTTTGCCACTTTTTGATGATGTTTGATGGTTTGGAGGTGTTTTTCCCAATTGTATTTTTTAGACGCTACATAGTCACATATGTCACAAATTTTAAAAACATTTTTTTTTGTCGATTTTTGCCACTTTTGAGTTTCACCACCCGTTTTTTCTAAATGTTTTATGCTAACAAGGTGTCTATCATAGTTCGACTTTCGAGAGGTAGAATAGGCACAATTTTCACAAAAAAAAAAGTTGCTCGTTTTTGCTCGTTTTTGCTCCCC
>Ga0206124_10000852_pt1 | contig 24671 bp, 16 predicted proteins | sample Helgoland_Spring_3_FD_148671 | JGI IMG/M metagenome (GOLD analysis project Ga0206124, IMG submission 148671) | Pelagic subsurface seawater microbial communities from Kabeltonne, Helgoland, North Sea - Helgoland_Spring_Bloom_20160321_2 | ecosystem: Environmental > Aquatic > Marine > Epipelagic ... | reverse complement strand
AACTACGATGCTGACGCCACGGACGAAGACGGTTCTTGCACGTATGCCGATGAAGGCTACGACTGCGATGGCAACTGCCTTGCTGACGCAGACGGCGACGGCGTATGCGACCCATTCGAAATTGCAGGTTGTCAAGACGACACCGCGTGCAACTACGATGCGGACGCGACGGACGAAGACGGATCATGCACGTATGCGGACGCCGGTTACGACTGTGACGGAGTTTGCTTGAACGATGCGGATGGCGACGGCGTATGTGATGAGTTCGAAGTGGCAGGTTGCCAGGACGATACAGCCTGCAACTACGATGCTGACGCAACGGATTCAGACGGATCATGTACCTATGCTGACGCAGGCTACGACTGCGATGGCAACTGCCTCAACGATGAAGACGGCGACGGAGTATGCGATGAGTTTGAACTCGGCGGTTGTCAGGACGATACAGCGTGCAACTATGATGCTGACGCCACAGATGATGATGGATCTTGCACGTATGCCGAAGCCGGCTATGATTGCGACGGCAGCTGCCTCGTGGATTCAGACGGCGATGGTATTTGCGATCCGTTTGAAATTCCAGGTTGTGTTTACACAAATGCTGCGAACTATGATACTGCTGCGACCGATGACGATGGAAGCTGTTCTTTCGAAGGTTGTATGGATGAAGACGTGTTTAACTTTAATAGTTATGCAAACGCAGATGGAGATTGCTCAGATGTGCCAATCGCCGACTTCAATGGCGACGGCGTGGTTCAGAATGCAGACCTTTTGGACTTCCTTCTAGCTTACGGCCAATCTGGACCCGTCTGGGGAGGTGTTGAGTGGGTGCAAGAAGCGTGTAATATTGAACCAATTCCATTGGAAGATCTCTACACAGCCACTGATTATTGTGGCGCAGAGAATCCAGCGCCTGCATGCGATATGATGGGATGCACTTACCCTGCGGCCAGCAACTATGATGCGGATGCTACTGTTGACAGTGGTGATTGTGTCTGGACGGGTTGCACGGATTCTGAAGCATTCAACTACAACCCAATTGCAAACTTGGACGATGACACATGCAATTATCAAGTTTGTCCAGACTTCAACAACGATGGACAGGTGCAAGCACAAGACCTCTTGGACTTCTTGCTTGCTTGGGGCATGACATATTGATTGAGCGCAGACTGCTCAAAACAGGCCGCCTTTCTTCGGAAGGGTGGCCTGTTTTATTTGGTGGCCTTTCATGACGAACCTACTTTTGTGGCAAAATAGTACCATGAAAGAAATTGTTCGCTTGATCACGGCTTCAACTGTCGGTTTGATTTTTTCACTCAGTCTTCATTCCCAGAGTCATCTGCATCAAGTGATTGTGCTGAATGAAGGATGGTCGGATTGGCAAACAGGAGAGGTGATCGAACCCGCCACCATGGGGGTGTACGATCCAGGTTTGCAGCTTTATACCCTGGTCGACACCTTGGATGGGGCGGCGTTTGTTTCAGATGCAGCAATCTTCAATGAAACGATTTTGGTAGCAGCGGATGGAGCGCTTTTGCAATACGATGCCAATACATACCAATTGCTTCAATCGGTTGAGTCAGTGGGCATTCGAAAAATGGCCATTCACGAAGGCGTTGTTTATGTTACCCGAGGGGACATCGATGATCAAGGCTTGAGCTTGCAATTGGACGCTTACTTCCAGTGGTACGATGCCGCATCGCTTCAATTGTTGGGGGAGTTGACCGTATCGGAAAATGGACCGCAGTATGCCACAGAAGGAATTGCTGTTGCAGATGACCGGGTTTATTTTGCGATCAACAATGCATTTGAATGGGGCAACGAAGTTGGATTTATCGGTGCTTACGATACGAACTCGGACGAATATTTGGAATGGGATTTGGGGGAAAATGGAATGAATCCATACCACTTGTTCGCGACCGGGGAAACGGTTGTCACGGTCAATAACAGGGATTACGGCTCTACTTCGCTGAGCGCATTGGACTTGGCAAATCAATCTATTGAGACCGTCGAAGTTTCAGAAGCAAATGCAGGTTGTTTGGCTGCTATTGGAATCGACTCAGAAGTTCGTTACCAAATTTCAGGAGAATCTGCGGTCCGACAGTCGAACACCCAAGACTTGGCGAGTTCTACGCCGTGGATCAGCGATTGCCCTTCGTATTATGGCATGGCTGTCGATCCCGTTTCAGGAGATATATATGCTTCTGTCACGGATTACAGTACGTTTGGTCTGATTGAAATTCGAAGTGAATCCGGCGAGCTTTTGGGGCAATTTGATTGCGGCGTTAGTCCAGGTGTCATATGCATGGACGTTCGAGAACTTTCATCGATTGCGGGGTTACCATTGCCTATTCCTGTTCGACATCGCTTTCAACGTGTCGATGTTCTTGGCCGTGCCTTGTCGAATTCTGGTCGCCTTCAAGGGCTCACGTTGGATGGGCAAGGAAGGAAAGTGATTGTTTTGGATCTGAATTGAACATTGGTTCGACTAGATCAGAAAACCAAGGAAGCCCAATCCGCCGCCAAGGGTCAATTTTTGCCAAGCGGAAACAGAATCAATTTGGCCCCGCAGCAACTGGATGTGGGCGCCCAAGAAGGGCAATAAAAAAATCAAGCTTTCGCTTCCTAAGTTGAATTGAAAAGAAGCGAGAACACCTGCTGCAATCATCAGTGGCCACGTGCACGCGTGCATGGTTTTTAGTAATTTGTATGTACGACCATGTCCCCAACGAACAGGAATGGTGTCGTAACCTGACGCAGAATCTCCTGCTACGTCTTGAAGATCCTTGGTGACTTCTCGCAGGAAAGTAATGACCATGCTGAGCACAGCGTAAGCCAATAGTCCTTGACCGGAAGTCTCTGTCAGAAAGCCATGCCAAGGATTGTGCGCAAACTCCCCAAGGGTGCACCAGATTGGAAGTTGTCCAACAATCAATGCTACAACGATATTGCCTCTGAGAAACCGCCGCTTAAATAGGGGGGAGTAAAGCCAGAGCAATCCCGCGATGAGAACCGCCCATAAAAAAGGAATGGGCGACTTCAAATCAATCGAAAATGCAAATGCCATGGACAGTCCTGTTCCAACCATGAAATGGTGGAGCAAAAGCGTCGTTCTTCGGCTGATGACACGTCCAACAAGTGCCCGGTGCGGCTTGTTGAGCGCATCTTCAGCGATGTCGAAATAATCATTGATGACATTTCCGCTGGCAGCGAGCAACATCATGATGGTTGCCGGTATAATGAAACCAAGATCCAGCAATTGGGAAAGCTCAGGTTGTATCCATGCGAGGCGAACGAGCGCCATGCTGATACCGACCATGAGCACGTTCCATGGGCGCATAATCCGCACAGACGCCCAAAAAGGAGAGTGAGTAATCGGGTCGATGTGTTTTTTGGCATTAGCCATGGCTAGCATCGATCAATTGGCCAATCGCGGTTTGGGTGCTGGAAACGTCCGGGCGGTGCACAGCATAATTGAAGCCGGGATGTATCGCGTGTCCGCCGACCGATCCGTCCAAACCGAGCGCGAGGTAGCCCACTTGCAGATCATCGACAGGCATGGCTTTCATGATGCGATGAACGGCTTCCTCACAGGCCTCTTGTGCAAGCGCACCTTGTCGCATCAATTCTACCACCAAGAAGGATCCAACGGTTTTCATGACGGCTTCTCCAAGGCCCGTCGCAGTGGCACCGCCCGCCGCGCCATCCACATACAGTCCGGCTCCAATGATTGGACTATCGCCTACGCGGCCGTGCATCTTGAACGCTACGCCACTGGTGGTGCAACCGCCTGCCAATCGTCCCTGGTCATCGAGCGCCAGCAAACCGATGGTGTCATGGTTTTCGATATTGATTACGGGCGCATAATTCGATTCAACTTGCCATTTCTCCCACGCCTTCTTCGAATCTTCCGTAAGGAGTGGAGTTGAGGGCATGTTCAATTCTCTTGCGTATTGCTCGGCCCCTGCTCCTGCGAGCATGACATGAGGCGTGTCTTCCATGACTTGACGAGCGAGAGAGAGGGGATGCGCAACATTTTGAACAAAGCATACGCTGCCCGCATTTTGTGTGTGATCCATGATGCACGCATCCAAGGTGACGTGTCCATCACGATCAGGCAATCCGCCGAGACCGACGCTTTGACCGGTCGCATCGGCTTCTACGACTCGCGCACCTGCTTCAATCATGTCCAAAGCAGAACCACCATTGACCAGTGCGCCAAAGCCGGCCATGTTTGCGGCCATTCCGTGATTCCATGTAGAGACCATCGTTGCGTCGCCAACTGTTGCAGATGGAACGGACTGCGCTGGAATCTCAGATCGATTGGCTTTGGCTAATGCTTGTTGCCAGCCCAGTCCAATTCCAACGCCTCCAGCAAGCGCAGTGGCTCTGCGTAGAAAATTCCTTCGGTCAATGCTCATCTTCCGAAAGTCGTCAAAAAAACGTCAAAAAACTAGTTTTCCTTCACAGATAAAAAGTTCAATACGAGCCAAGGAAGCACAAATAAATCGGCGAGCACAGCGAAGAGTAAGGTGAGGGAAATGAGCACACCGATATAAAATGTTCCTAAAAAGCTGCTCAGCGATAAAGTGATGAATCCTCCGCACAGGATAATGCTCGTAATGATGATGGCTTTTCCGGCCCCAATGAAGGAACGCTTCACGGCATATGGGAGGCTGCGCCCCTTGGCCAGTTGAAGCCGAAGCTTGCTGATGAAATGAATCGTGTCATCAACGGCGATGCCGAAGGCGATGGTGAAGATGATGCTCGTGGAAAGCTTGAGATCAATGCCTGTCCAGCCCATTATTCCGGCAATGAGGAGCAAGGGAATGAAATTTGGGATGAGGCTGATGAAGACCATGGTCACACTCCGAAACATCAGCCCTGCGATAAGCGCGACAATGAGAAATGCGATGCTCAGTCCTTTGACCATGTCTCCGGCCAACGACCCTACATTGATGTCGATGAGTTGAGCCGTGCCGGTTACGCGCAATGTCAAGGGAGAGTCGGGCATCTCAGATGCAAACCAATGCTGCAACTCCTCATTCTTCCGTTCGTAATGGCGGGCGCCAAGATCGGAAAGCTTGCCAAAAATTCGGAGGGTGTTGGAGGGTTCGTGTGCCACCCGATTCAACGCGTCCTTGGCCCCGAATCGATCCAAGGATCGGACCATCGCATCCAACTTTTTAGAAGTAGCAGGAAGCCGTTCGAATGCATTGACGTCCCCATTGCTCCAGCGGTTGATTTGGGAGAAGATGACATCAGAACTTACCACGGAACCTACCCCGTATTCTGTTTTTAGAAAAGAGGTGATTCTCGCCATGTCTTGCTGGACCCTCAAATCGTAGATCGAAGCGCTTTCATCCACCTGAATGGCGAGTTCAAACGGGCGCACTCCTGCAAATTCACGTTCGAAAAAATTGAATTCTTGGCGAAAGGGATCGTCGTCGGCTAAGTCTTCGAGTAAAACGTTATTCACTTCGATTTGGGCTGCACCAATTGCTCCCAAGGTGCAAATGACCAGCGTGCCCCAACGAATCCATTGGCCTCGTTTTAAGGCATATCCCATTGCACGATGCAGCGTTCTGTTCCAGAAGGTCCCGGAACCAACATGGGTGATTTTTGGCGCTGGAAACAAAACCATTACCGCCGGGAGTAAACTAAAGGCCAATACATAAGCGACTCCGACCCCAGCAGCAGCGTACAAGCCGAAATCCTGAATGGGAGCGACGGATGAGGTCGTTAACGTGAGGAACCCGATGGCGGTGGTAAGGGTGGTCAAGAAGGTGGCCAAACCGACTTCTTTGAAGGCCGTTGCAATGGCCAAGGATTGGGTTGAATTTCCACGTAGTTCCTCATAATACCGGGAGAGAATGTGAACCACATCGCTTATACCGACCACAAAAATGATGGTTGGCAGCACAATGGTCATCACATCGATGGACTTGCCGGTGAGTTCCATGATCCCGAGTGTCCAAAGCCCACTGAGCAAAACCACGAGCAAGGGAATCAAGACGCCCCATGCGCTGTGAAAGGCCAACCATAAAAAAAGCACGATAATGGCCATGCCAACTGAGATAAACAAGACCACCTCGCGCTGCATGACATCGACATAATATTTCTGAGCAACAGCTCGACCCGCGATGTGACTCGGGTGTTTCCAGGTTTCGGCCAAATTCAAGATGGCGTTTGCCAGCTCATCACACCCTTCTTTCGAAAGTTTCTGCTGGTGTGCCACTTGAATGGTCAGTGCAGTCGCGTTTTGGGAGACCAAGGTTCCAATGTAATGGCTGCGTTGTGCGATGCGGATGGAATCGGCGGTCAGGTTGCCTGCAACGATGGAATCGGGTGATTGCCATCGAAGCAAGGGACGCTGCACCAGTGATAATCCCATCCGAATGGGCTCCCGGAGTTGCGTTGGAGAGATTACGGATGTCACATGTGGCAGTTCGAGCAATTCGTTGCTGTATCGATCTACGTCAGCCAAGAAATCGGCATCATAAATGCTTTGGGGACTTTCGATGCCAACAATTAGAAAGTCGTTGTCGGATTCGAATCGCTCGCGGAAATCCAGGTAAAATGATGTGTGTGGATCGTCTTGAGGAAAGAAGCTTTCAAAATCGTAATTGAATCCAATTTGGCTTACTCGCCATGCCATGATGATGGAAACCAGTGATATAGCAATTAAGACCCATCGGGCCTTTTGCTTCCAAGGTGTTGTATTCAAAGTTTCCATGCGTTATTGTAACAACCTATGGCCCACTCGGTTCAATGAGAAAGCCCCTGAATGATCGAACATTCAGAGGCTTTCTGGGGCGCCGAAGCGCTTCATCCGATTCGGACTTATTTCACTTCTTCGAAATCTACATCCGTGACTTCGGAGTCGTTGGCATCAGCCTTTGCACCTTCTGCCGTTCCTTCAGGTGTTCCCTCAGCTGCTCCGCCCTGATCTGCATACATTTCCTGGCTTGCCGCTTGGAATGCTGCATTGAGCTTTTCCATGCCTGCTTTGCAGCCATCGATGTCTTGCTCGGCGTGTGCCTTTTTGAGGGATTCCAGGGCTTCATCGATCGGCCCCCGGTTTCCTTCGGAGATTTTATCTCCAAATTCCGTGAGCTGTTTCTCTGTCTGGAATACAAGTGCATCGGCTTGGTTCAAGGTTTCGATGCGTTCCTTGGCTTGTTGGTCTGCCTCGGCGTTGGCTTCCGCCTCCTGCTTCATGCGCGTCACTTCCTCATCGCTCAATCCGCTGGATGCTTCGATTCGAATGTTCTGCTCTTTTCCAGTTGCTTTGTCTTTTGCGCTGACCTGGATGATGCCATTGGCGTCGATGTCAAAGGTGACTTCGATTTGCGGCACACCGCGAGGTGATGGTGGAATGTCGGCCAATTGGAAACGTCCAATGGTTCGGTTGTCTGTGGCCATGGATCGTTCGCCCTGCAGCACGTGGATTTCAACACTCGGTTGGTTGTCCGACGCTGTGCTAAAGGTTTCCGACTTTTTGGTTGGAATGGTTGTGTTCGCATCAATCAATTTGGTCATTACACCTCCCATGGTTTCAATTCCGAGAGAGAGAGGTGTGACATCCAAGAGCAAAACATCCTTCACATCGCCTGAGAGAACACCGCCTTGAATTGCTGCTCCAATGGCAACCACTTCGTCCGGATTGACCCCTTTCGAAGGCTCCTTACCGAAGTAGCTTTTCACAGCGTCCTGCACGGCTGGAATTCGGGTTGATCCGCCAACGAGGATGACTTCATCGATGTCCGACTTTTCCAAGCCTGCGGCTTTCAAGGCAGCTGCGCAGGGCTCAATGGTACGCTTGACCAAAGAATCTACGATTTGCTCAAATTTAGCGCGCGAGAGGGAACGTACAAGGTGCTTTGGCACGCCGTCAACAGGCATGATGTAAGGCAAATTGATTTCAGAGCTGGTGGTGCTGGATAATTCGATTTTTGCTTTTTCCGCAGCATCTTTCAAACGTTGCAACGCCATTGGATCTTTGGAGAGATCCAAACCACCGTTCTCGTCTTTGAACTCTTTCACCAACCACTCGATGATGGCTTGGTCAAAATCATCCCCTCCGAGGTGGGTGTCTCCATCCGTCGAAAGCACTTCGAATACTCCGTCGCCCAATTCCAAGATGGACACGTCGTGCGTACCGCCTCCAAGGTCAAATACAACGATTTTTTGGTCGATGGACTTTTTGTCCATGCCATATGCCAGTGCTGCAGCTGTTGGCTCGTTGATGATTCGTTTTACTTCCAGCCCTGCAATTTCTCCGGCTTCCTTTGTGGCCTGCCGCTGGGCGTCGTTGAAGTAAGCAGGAACTGTGATGACCGCTCCCGTGACCTCTGCACCCAAGTAATCTTCGGCGGTTTTCTTCATTTTTTGAAGGGTCATGGCGCTGATTTCCTGTGGGGTATACATGCGGTCGTCGATTTTCACACGTGGCGTGTTGTTGTCTCCTTTGACCACCTCATAAGGCACCCGAGAAGCTTCTTTTTTCACCTCGTCGAATGAACTGCCCATAAATCGCTTGATGCTGTAAATGGTTTTTGTTGGATTGGTGATGGCCTGACGCTTCGCCGGCTCTCCCACCTTTCGCTCGCCTCCTTCTATAAAGGCAATGATGGAGGGAGTGGTGCGTTTTCCTTCCGCATTTGTAACGACGACAGGCTCATTGCCTTCCATGACGGAAACACAGCTGTTGGTGGTTCCCAAGTCTATTCCAATGATTTTACTCATGATGTTAGATTGATTCAATTGTTTGGTCTTCTCTTGTCAAGGAGTGTGCCGATTCAATTTTGATGAAAGTGGGCTGACAAGATTGGCACACTCCGGGACTGCAACTGACAAAAAGGCGAATATTCGGCCTGTATCGTTGTTTTTATTCCGTCAAGGTGTCAGGCTGAGAGTGCCTTGGTAAATTCATTCAAATAGGGCGCAGCGTGTAGCATTCGGCTTCCATACCAACTGAATGCCTCACCATCTACGAGCCGGGCTTCTTTGCCGCTGGCTGCAAATGCGGGGATGTGTTTGGCTTGAAATGGAAAGGGTTCACTTGGAAGCAGCACGTGGCCACATTCCATATGGCTCCACGCTTGCGCCGAAATTTCCGGGTAACGGCTGTCTTGCAGGTTTTTCGCTGCGTTCTCAATGCCCCACCATTGCATGACCGCATGGATGAATGTGTCGGTTCCTGCCAACATCATGGGGTCATGCCAGACCACATAGCTTCCGGTGTAATTTAATTTTCGGGGCTCTCCCCAAGCATATTGTATTTTGTCCGTTAGCCGCCGTGCTGCCAATTTTTGGTGGGTGGCTGCAGCAATGCCATGGCAAGCCTCAATGGCTCCGGTTACGGTCTTTACATCCGTCACCAATACATCCGCAAAACGCGTGCACGCCTCGACGAGTGTTTTGTCATTTTCCTCCTTGCTGGCGATGATGAGATCAGGTTTGAGGGACTCAACGCGATCGACATGAAATGTTTTTGTTCCACCAATGATTGGAATGCATTCCCTGTTTTTGCCTGCACGAACGCAAAACTTTGTTCGTCCTTGAATCTGATCGGACAGACCAATATCAACGAGGAACTCGGTCCAACTCGGCACGAGGCTAATAATTCGCATGGTCAAATTTACGCAGCGACAGGTTGAGGCATAAATTCGCGGTATGCGGCGCCTCTTCCTTTACCTATTGTGCTCAATCGCGGCTTTGGTTGCGCTAAATCCTTGCTGGGGTCAAAATGACCGTCCAACGGTTGGCTTGGTTTTGACGGGCGGAGGTGCGCGAGGTGCGGCACATGTCGGAGTGATTCAGGCCCTTGAAGAATCACATATCCCCATTGACTTTGTAGTCGGAACGAGCGTTGGTGCCCTGGTGGGGGGATACTATGCTGCGGGTTGGCGCCCCGAAGCGATGAAGGAGTTACTTAGTACGCTTGAATTTCAATCCCGGGTCACAGGAAAGCCGTTGGATCCGTATGATTTTTCAACTGATTTTGGAGCGCCTGGTATCTTCAGCATTCATCTTGGGACCGCTCAAAGTGGAGTCAAAGGTCACCTCATTTCAAGTTTGCCGTTGGATTGGGCATTGATGCAGGAGTTGTCGCCCGCTTCTTCAGCAGCGGGAGCTAATTTTGATTCATTGATGGTGCCTTTTCGCTGCGTTGGAAGCGATGTGCTCGCGAAAACAGACACGGTCTTCAGTCACGGGTATTTGCCCGAAAAAATCCGTGCTTCGATATCTTTCCCTTTCTACATGCGCCCTGTTTGGATGGAGGGGAGGCCCATCTATGATGGCGGACTCTACAACAATCGCCCCGTGGATGTGATGGTGGAAGAATTTGCCCCCGATATCATTTTGATTTCAGGAACGGAGTCCGCGATTTCGAATTTCGAGTCCGATGCGTTGATCACGCAGATAGAGGCTCTGGTGATGCAGCACAATGTGGCGGATGCCCCTCGCTTGGCTCAGACATTTGAAATCATTTCAGAGCTAGAGTCGGGGACCCTAGACTTCGATAAAGTTGACCAGGCTTGTGAAGCGGGGTATTCGAGTGGTTTGGAATTTGTCGCTTCAAACGGTGACAAACTTCCCGTGGAGGGAAGTGCGCAAAGTATTGCTGCAAAGCGCAACGCGTTCCTCTCCACCTTAAGTGCATTTGATGTTTCTGAAACACAGGTGTCAGGATTGGGTAAACATCAGCAAGTGTATGCGGAAGGCCTTTTGCGCTTTGCGAAAAAGAAAGCAATCACTGACGCACTGAAGAAGCGGGTGTTTTTTCTGGAGGCAAATGCCTTCATTGGCCGTGTCTTCCCGAGAGCGAAACTGAACGATGAAGCGTTCACAGTTCAAATAGATGTGGTTGAAGAACGCTCATTGAAATTCACGGTAGGTGGAGGTGCCTCCTCGCAGCCCTTGAGCATGGGGCATGCTGCCTTGGAATACGCCCATTTTGGTCGGATTCCGAAGGTAGCCAAATTGAGCGGATCATTGGGGACGCTTTATTCTGATTTAGGCGTCGGCATTGCATTCCATCATGCGGGAAAACTTCCTTGGATTGCAGAGCCGCTCTTCACTATTCGTCGCTGGAATTATACGCGAGATCTTGTCGGATTCTTGCAAGAAGTTAGGCCTACGTTTTTCAATTCTTCTGAATTGGAATGGGGAGGCAGGCTTACGTTTCCCTCGAGCACGCGAAGCGCTCTTCGCCTATCTGTGCTTAGTATTCAGTCATTGGATCGGACGTATTCGAATTGGCTATTCTCTTCGTCAGATCCCTTGAATGAGGATCGCTTCATGGGCTCGGTGATTGGATTGAATTGGTCCCATGAAGGCCGCAACCACAGGCAATTCCCAACAACGGGTTATCGTTTTCAAATTGGCAGCCAATTTCACGGCGGGCATTATGCTTCTCTATATACACCGGAAGACGCTTTGGACACCCGCGATTCCATAAACAAAGATTTGAGGTTTTTTCGAGGATTGGCGCAGTTCGAAGCATACGTTCCAATCACGGAAAAACTTGTCTTTGGAGTGAAGGCCGAGGGGCGGATGTCAAGCGAAACACTGCGAAGCACCCACAGAGGTTCTCTGGCTCAGGCTGTTTCCTACTCGCCCATGCCCGGATCCAAGGCGGTATTTCTAGAACATTTCCGAGGTTATAATTTCGGAGCTGTCGCCGCGGTTCTTGACTGGACGGTTTTGCATGGAATTCATTTGCGCTCTGAAATTCATCTATTCAAAGCCACTGAAGGAATTGTCAGCGGTGCGAAAGGACCGCGTTTGGATTCAGCCGTTCCCTCCTTTTGGATGGGAGGCTTTCACGCTTGGAAAGAATTGCCAATTGGCCCCATCTCCGCGGGAATTGAATATTACAAAAGTGAGCGTTCCCCCTTGTTTTTCGAAGTGCTTCTTGGATACCGATTGTTCCAAAGTAGTGCGCGACGGTAAAGTGGGATTGTCGTAATTTTACAGCATGGTTCACTTGAAATTCGGGGTTGTTGGAGCGGGACATATTGGAAAGCGGCATATGGAAATGATCCGCAGAAACCCAGCTTTTCATCTCACAGCCTTCGCAGATATTCGATCCCGTTCTGAATGCAGCGTTGATGAAACGGTGCCGCATTACGATTCGATTGAGCGTATGCTTGACGCGCACAAAGAGCTGGACGTTGTTTGCATTTGCACGCCAAATGGATTTCACGCTGAGCAGGCGATTCTGGCCATAAAATCCGGCTGCCATGTTGTGATTGAGAAGCCCATGGCCTTGAATCGACAGGATGGAGAAGACATTTTGCACACTGCCTTATCCCGTGGGAAACAAGTGTTTTGTGTAATGCAAAACCGGTATTCACCACCCTCAATTTGGCTCAAGGATTTGATTAGCTCCGGTGCATTGGGTAAGATTCATATGGTCCAGGTACAGTGCTTTTGGAACCGAGACGACCGTTACTATGGTAAGATTCCTTGGAAGGGCAAACTGGACCTCGACGGCGGTACGCTCTTCACGCAATTCAGTCATTTTATTGACCTGATGTACTGGGTTTTCGGAGATATTCATCGCATCCAGAGCCGATTTGTGGATTTCAACCATGAAAAGACCACGGAGTTTGAGGATTCCGGATTGGTGTCGTTTGAATTTGTCAAGCATAATGCGCTCGGCACGTTTAATTTTTCGACGTCGGTGGCCCATAAAAACTTCGAGTCTTCCGTGACGATCATCGCCGAAAAGGGCACGATCAAAGTTGGAGGGCAATACATGAACGAAGTCGAGTATTGCGACGTTCTTGATTATACGATGCCGGAATTGCCGCCGTCAAATCCCGCGAATGATTACGGACATTACAAAGGCTCGGCGGCCAATCACGGCTACATTTTCGAAAACATTGAAGCCACTCTGATCGGAGACGGGCAAATCACGACCAATGCCCTTGAAGGCCTCAAAGTCGTTGATATCATCGAAAGGATGTATGCCGCAGGGGAGCGTCCACTGAAAAAGAGATGAGGATAGCGAATGTGGTTCTCAATGATTTCACGCGGGACAACCGGGTGCTCAAGATTTCTGCGACGCTTTCAACGGAAGGTCATGATGTAACGGTTGTTGCGCTGCACAAGCCAGGATTGCCGAAGCGAGAACGTCACACTGATTCGTTCGATGTGCATCGTATAGGGCTCGTGATGCCTACACGTGTCTTTCGAGGGGGCCTGAAATTGGTTGAATTGGCCATGAAGATTGCCTTCGGTTATCGCCGATTTGATGCGTGGCATTGCAACGATGCAGAAGCCTTCGTGATTGGATTGCTGGCCAAGCTTACCCGCCCAAGTTTGAGGTTGATTTACGATTGCCACGAATTCGAATCCGAAAGAAACGGCAAGAGCAAGCGATACCTTCGAGCGGTGGGTTGGATGGAGCGAAGATTCATTCGGTTTGCGGATGAGGTGATCGTTGTCAGTCCGTCCATTGCCACTGCATACGTGGAGCGTTACCAGTCGCATGGTTTAGGCGGTGTGCAGTTGCTTCGAAATGTGCCGCACAAAATTGATGCGGAGACGGTCAAGGTAACGGCTCTTGGGAAAGGAAGACTGCGTCAAGCTCTTGGCCTCGGTTCCGATGATTTCATCGCCTTGTACCAGGGCGCATTTACAATCAATCGGGGAATTGAAGAGCTGTTGGCGATGTCTGGAAAACTGAGTGGAAGTCGGATTCACCTTGTTTTCATGGGATATGGGAAGCTTCAAGATTCCATTGCAGAGACGGCTTCCTCATCCGAAAACGTACATTTTCAACCGGCTGTGCCATATCAGGAAATGCTTCAATACACGAAAGACGCAGACGTAGGGCTTGTTTCTGTTCGCCCCATTTGCCTGAGCTACCTCTATTGCTTGCCCAACAAATTGTTTGAATGCATTCAAGCAGGAGTGCCAGTGCTTGTGAATGATTTACCCGATTGCGTCGCACTGATCGACACCTACGGCATCGGACGAGTGGTGAAAGGTGATGAGCCGCAATCGTGGCTGGAGGCTCTGATGGCCATGGAAGGGGAGACTCCAACCTTCAAGGCCCAAGTCAAAGACGGTTTGGCCCGTGCTCAATCCCAACTGAATTGGGAACGAGAACAGCATGTCCTGTTAGGGGTTTACGCGCGCTAAGAAGCTGTGGCTTCCCTCAGGTTGAAATTTACCCTCCTATTGAACGCATCACCGCTTTCACTTCTCGGTCGGTTCCGAGGACAGCGTCTATGCTCTCAATCCAACGCCGCGCATCGGTTCGGTTTCCTTCTGCTGCTAACATTTCTGCCGTGTAGATTGCAGCGAATTTGAGCAAGTCAACTTGCACTTCTTCAAGGCCTCTTCCTTCAAATTCGCTGAGCAAATTCGCAGCAGTCGCCCAAGATTCTTCAGCGTCTCGTTTGGCTTTGCTTTTCCAAAGAACACTTCCGTACATCATCCATGCACCGGGATCTTCTTCGTCCAATGTCCAGAGGTATTTGTAGTATGATTTGGCTTTGGTGAACTTCTCGTCATCTACGTAAACTTCCGCTTGATTCATGGTTGCGCGCCTCAAATCGTTGAAGTAATCGGTGTACTCACTCAAGTATTCTTTCTCCTTGTCCTTTTTTACAAATTTAGAGGCATACTTCAGGGCGCTTTTAAGTGCATTGGAGTATTTCTCTTCAAACTCAGGGTTTCCCGATTCAGAAATTTTGAAATACGCCATGGACATAAAGACGTAGGGTACAGGTTCTTTCTTGGTTTCGTCGTCCTCGGTATACCGGATCGCCTTGTAAAGAACCTTTTCAAATTTCTCGTCAACCATCCACATCAATAGCTCATCGAAGTCCTCTTGTGGAATCAACGGAGGCTCATCGTCTTCATCTGTGTAACGCTGAGCAATTGAAGAAAAAGGCTGTGCCAACATTAAACCAAACAGCAGGGAGAATTGTAAAACTTTCATAATGGTTTCTTTCCAAATAACATGCCGAAGATAATCAGCAGTCAATTGAAGGCAAGGTGCTTCACTGTAAAACTGTGTTTCATGCGCTTCCTTCATGATGAAAATGCCCGAACATGAGCAAAACTTCTTCAGGTTTGATTAGAAGCTGGTTTGCTTCAAAAGATTGGAAGCCGCATGCTTTCCAGCAAGATGTGTGGGAGGCGCAACGGGCGAATGAACAAGGCTTGATCATTGCTCCGACAGGTTCAGGAAAGACGTATGCGGCCATGGCATCGACCATGGCACGGGCGGCCCTCGAAGGGACATCGGGAAAGAAACAGACCGGTGTCCGCATGATTTGGATTGCGCCCATACGTGCGTTGACGAAAGAAATTAAACTCAGTGCGGAGCGCTTGTGCGAGGGATTCAATTTGGATTGGGAGGTTGGCACCCGGACGGGTGATACGTTGGCTTCGGAAAAGGCACGTCAACGAAAGCAACTGCCTCACGTGTTAATTACCACACCTGAGTCGCTCCATGTTCTTTTGGCCATGAAGGGCAGTGGGAAGCGATTCCTCGATCTGGAATGCCTGATTGTTGATGAATGGCATGAATTGCTCGGAACGAAACGCGGTGTCCAAGTTGAGTTGGCAGCCTCTTGGCTGCGTTTGCAGCGACCGTCCCTCATGGTATGGGGGATTTCGGCGACCTTGGGAAATCCACAAGAGGCAATGGCAGCATTGCTCGGGCCTGGCCGTGCGGGTAAGCTGATTTGCGCCCAATGGAAAAAGAACATCGCGGTTCATTCATTGATGCCATCGCATCTCGAACGTCTGCCATGGGCGGGTCATTTGGGCTTGAAACTGGTCGATCAAGTGATTGATGTGATCCGAAATCACGGCAGTACATTGATTTTTACCAATACCCGGTCGCAATCGGAAATTTGGTACCACAAGCTCCTTGAGTCAGCACCGGATTTGGCAGGGACACTTGCGCTGCATCACAGTTCCATTGCCAAGGATTTGCGGGACTGGGTAGAAACGGCTTTGCACGAAGGTGAACTGCAAGCAGTTGTATGCACCAGTTCGTTGGATTTAGGTGTGGACTTTCGGCCTGTGGAGGCAGTGGTGCAAATCGGAGGCCCCAAAGGGGTTGCTCGATTTAAGCAGCGTGCGGGAAGATCGGGGCATTCACCGCATGCCACCAGCAAGGTGTATTTTCTGCCCACCCATGGGCTCGAATTGATTGAAGCTGCTGCGCTTCGCGATTCCATTGAAAATGAACGTATTGAGCAGCGTGAGCCACTCATCCGATCGTTTGATGTCTTGATTCAATTTTTGTGCACGCTGGCGGTCGGCGATGGATTTGATGCGCTAGAAACGGAGAAAGTGGTTCGGTCTACCCATGCTTTTGCAACATTGGAAAAAGATGAATTTGTCTGGTGCATGCAATTTGTTTGCAGCGGCGGTGAATCTCTGGCTGCTTATGAAGAGTACAAGCGCGTTACGGTTGATGACGCGTCAGGGCGGTACGTATTGCGTGATCGTCGCCAAGCGCGTCGTCACCGCATGAGCATTGGTACCATTGTGTCAGATCAAATGATTAAGGTCAAGTGGAAGACAGGCGGATTCATTGGACACGTGGAGGAATATTTCGTAGCGAGTATGGAGCCGGGGGATTGTTTTTGGTTTGCTGGAATGAGTCTAGAGTTTCTGCGGATCAAGGAATCTATCGTGCAAGTGAAGAGAAGCAAAAAGCCGAAAGGCCGTGTGCCGGTTTACCTCGGAGGGCGACTCTCTTTGTCTTCTGAATTGGGCCATGCCTTGCGCGATGAGTTGGATGCTTTCGGAAGAGGGCACATTCGTTCACCGGAAATGGCTCGTGTTTCTCCTCTGCTTGAGTTGCAGCAGCAGATGAGTGAACTCCCGTTTCGGGATGAGATCTTGGTGGAGCAATTTCAAACCAACGATGGCCATCACCTCTGTTTTTTTCCTTTCGAAGGGCGCGGTGTTCACCAAGCTTTGGGGATGCTCATGGCGTACAGATGGAGCCAGTTTCGTCCATTGTCGATTTCCATTTCCTGCAATGATTATGGATTTGAATTGCTTTCTGACGAGCCATTAATATTGGATGAGGTAGTTAGTTTTAATCTATTGTCAATAAGCAATTTGATGTCGGATATTCAGTCGGGTGTTAATGCCACTGAAATGGCTAGGAGGCGCTTTCGTGACATCGCCGTGATAGCGGGTTTGGCTTTCCAAGGCTTTCCCGGTCAGCATCAAGGCGTCAAACACTTGCAATCGCATTCGGGGTTGATTTTTGAGGTGTTCCGTGAGTTTGATCCGGAGAATTTGCTGTTTCGCCAAGCGTACGACGAACTGATCGACCAACAGATGGAATGGAAGCGGTTAAAATCCGTTCTCGATCGACTGCAACACCGTGTCATTAAGCCGTCTTTTCCTGCCCACCCAACCCCCTTCTCATTCCCATTGGTTGTGGATCGATTGCGTGAAAAATTGAGTTCTGAGCAATTGGAACACAGAATCAAGAAAATGTTGGCCGATGACTTGGGTTGAATGTGGTAAATTCGCGTCCATGCAAGAAAGAAGATGTCTCGCTGGGCTCATGCTCACGATCGCGTTAATGTGCCCTTTGCTGAGTTGGTCGCAAGCAACGGTGAAAGGCTTCATCCGCAGCAAAGATTCGGGTGAGCCGGTAATGTTTGCGAGTGTCGCATTGGAGGGTTCTTCCCGCGGTGTGATGTCAGACATTGAAGGGTTTTACAGCCTTACTCGGGTTCCTGCAGGACAGTACACCTTGGTGATATCGAGCATGGAGTTCGAAGGTGTTTCGGAAGTGGTTGATGTGCTCGATGGCAAGATCATGACCCGTAATTACTTCCTCGAGAGCAAAGTCATTCAGCTCGGAAGCGCTGAGGTCAACGCAGACCGTCAAGAGCAAACGACAAAGGTCAACATGTCCATCGAGACCATTCGACCTTCCGACTTGAAGAAAATACCTAGTTTCGGAGGGTCTCCCGATTTGGTGCAGGCGCTGCAAGTGCTTCCAGGATTTATTAGTACAGGCGACCAAGGAGGTCAGCTGTACATCCGGGGTGGTTCTCCCATTCAGAACAAGGTCTTACTCGATGGAATGATCATTTACAATGCCTTCCACAGCATTGGATTGTTCAGTGTTTTCGATTCCGATGTCATCGCCAATGCGGATGTCTACACGGGCGGATTCAGTGCCAAATTCGGCGGTCGAATTTCCTCAATCATGGATATCAAGACACGCGATGGCAATAAGAAGAAAATACAAGGTCGGGTAGGAGTGAGTCCGTTTGGAGCCAAATTAACATTGGAAGGCCCGTTGAAAAAATTAGGAACAGGCGGCGGTGGCATCTCCTACATCCTCTCGTTGAAGCACAGTTACCTCGAGCAAACCTCCAAGGTGCTCTACGACTATGTCAATGAAGATGGCCGAGGTTTGCCTTTCAATTTTACGGATGCCTACGGGAAAGTTTCTTTTGGCAGTGGCAACGGCTCGAAGCTGAGCCTATTTGGATTCAATTTCAGCGACCGCGTCAACTATCAAGCCTTGTCTGATCTGGGATGGACGAATGCTGGTGCTGGCGGTAACTTCACGGTGGTGCCTGCAGGTTCCGCCATTCTGATGAATGGGCACTTTGCTGCGAGCAACTATGAGATTCGCTTGCAGGAAGAGGAGTTGGAGGATCGATTCAGTAGTGTCAATGGCTTTAATTTCGGTTTGGATTTTAAGTATATGCTAGGGGAGAATGCCGTTGAATATGGTTTGGAAGTCGTCGGAATGGAAACCGATTTTCAAACGTTCAACTCCATCGGCGTTCAGGTCGGACAGAAGGAGAACACCACAGAGTTTGCGGGTTACTTGGATTACCGCATCAACAATGGCGATTGGATCATCAACCCGAGCATGCGCATGCAGTACTACAGCTCCATTGCGCGCTTCCGTCCTGAGCCTCGGATTGGAATCAAATACAAAGCGAGTGAACGGCTCCGATTGAAGTTGGCAGCCGGCCTCTATTCACAAAATGTCATCAGCTCCAATTCGGATCGGGATGTCGTGAACCTGTTTTATGGTTTTCTCGCGGGACCCGAGAATTTGCAGCGAAACCTACTCACTCCATCGGGTGAAGTGCAAGAGGTGAATCACTCGCTGCAAACCGCACAGCATGTGATATCTGGTTTTGAATTTGATTTGACTGAGCGGTTCAATCTCAATGTCGAGGGATACTTGAAAAACTTCACCCAGCTGACCAATGCGAATCGCAACAAACTTTTTGAAGACAATGCGGACAACGCGGATGTGCCGGAGGTGCTTCGGAAAGATTTCATCGTGGAAACCGGCATTGCTTATGGTGCAGATGTCGTTTTAAAATACGAGGATCGATCCACTTATATGTGGCTGGTTTATGGCTATGGCAATGTGGATCGTTGGGATGGGTTCCGCTGGTATGATCCGGTGTTTGATCGTCGTCATAATGTCAATCTGGTCGTTTCACAGGGGTTAGGAAAGGACAAGGCGTGGGAAGTTAGCGCCCGCTGGAATTTGGGTTCTGGCCTGCCTTTTACGCAAACGCAAGGATTCTTTCAGCCGCCCAATGTAGTGGATGGAATTGCAACCGACTACGTCGTTGCGAACAGTGAAGAGTTAGGCATTCAGTTTGCCGGCCTCAATGAGGGGCGATTGCCGGCCTATCACCGTTTGGATTTGAGCATCCGAAGGGAATTTGAATGGGAGAACCATACCCTTGAGTGCTCTGCAGGTGCTACCAATGTTTACAGCCGTGACAATGTATTTTATGTCAACCGGGTCACTGGTGAGCGTGTAGATCAGTTGCCATTCTTGCCTTCCATTAGCCTCGATTGGAGGTTCTAATTGGATCTAGTTCGCTTCTTGCGAATGGTGATCAGCGATCAGTGCCGCAGCATTTTCCTTCGCAGCTTCACTTACAGAAGTCCCGCTGAGCATGGAGGCGATCTCCATGACCCGGACATCATCTTTCAAGGCTTCTACGAGCGTGTGTGTCGATTCTTTTGATTCCTTCTTAGCGACCTTCAAATGCTGGGTTGCGATAGCGGCTACCTGAGGCAAGTGCGTTACAGCGATGACTTGCTGGTGTTGCGACATCCGCTTCATCATCTGTGCCATTTTACTGGCAACGTTTCCGCTGACCCCCGTGTCGATTTCATCCAAAATAATCGTCGGAATGCTTACAGCATCATGGCCTACGGCTTTGAAGGCGAGCATCAATCGGCTTTTTTCGCCGCCAGACGCAATCTTTTGCAGGGGAAGGGGAGCGATTCCAGGATTGCTCGAAAAGCGCATTTCAATGGCCTCAATGCCCATGGGGTCCGGCTGCTCAGCAAGCGAAAATTCGAACTTGAGCTGCGCGTGGGGCATGTGCATGGTCTGCAACGTGTTTTGTATTTGGACGGCGAGTTCAGCAGCGGTGGTTTCCCGACTCGTCATCAAAGCTTGTCCTTGAAGGAGTAAGTCTCGTTTGGCCTGTTCCTCGCGCTCAACGGCTGCCTCGTAATCTTGTTGGACGGAGGAAGCTTTGTCCAGGCGGGACTTCATGCCTGCTTCCAGTTGAATCAGGGCCTGGGCATCACTGGCGTTGTGCTTATGTAGTATTTTTTGAAGGTCATCAAACCACCCCATTAGGATGTGCAATCGCTGTGGGTTTTCTTCCACGGATTCCGCCTGATGTTCCAATTCTTGTGACAGATCGTCCAACTCGATGGCGAGGGCTTCCACCCGTTGATGAAGTGCTGCGTATTGCGAAGTGCGTTGGGTGGTTGCCGCGACTCGCTTGCGCGCTTCTTGGAATCGATCAATCGCAGAATTTCCTTGGCTTTCATCCGTTAAGGCCGCCCATGCTGTTTGCAGGTCATGCCGGAGTTCAGCGCTGTGCTCGAGGGCGTTTCGTTCTTCTTCAAGTCCATTCCAATTGCGGTCTTGAAGTTGCAATTCGCTCAGCTCTTTCAGTTGATATTGGAGGTAGTCCAAGTCTGTTTGAGGCTTGGCTTTTTCCAACTCTAGATCACGAAGCGTTTGCTTCGCCTTTTCATACTCCTTGTAGGCATTATTGTAAGAAACAATTAAGTCACTGTGATTGGCGCGTTCGTCAATCCAATGCAACTGATACGCGCGGGTCAAAAGGAGTCGTGTGTTGTCTTGGCCGTGGAGGTCCACCAGCTGTTCTCCAACCCAGCGCAATTCTCCCGCTGTCACAGGGCTATCGTTGACAAAAGCCCGAGAACGTCCTTCGGCATTCAATTCCCGCCTCAAGATGATTTCTGGCCATGCTTCATAGGAGTTGGATTTTAGCCATTCGGTTAGCGGTTTGGGGCATAGAAATGTGGCTTCAATAACACATTTTTGCGTGCCCTGCCGAACAGCAGACGCGTCTGTGCGGTGACCGAGTACGAGTCCCATCGCGCCAAGAACAATGGATTTTCCCGATCCGGTTTCTCCCGTCATGGCGGTCATTCCCGGGTTCCATTGAATTTCTAATTCTTCAATCAGGGCATAATTGCAAATTTGGAGTCGCTTCAGCATGGAGTCGAAGGCTTAGCTGAAGATGCTGTCGTATTTGGAAATGTTTCCAGGGTCCATTTGCTTCAAAACAGGAAGCAATCGAGTCTTCTCTGCTTCGGGTGCTGGACCAAATACCTTGAGGATTTCGTCCGACTTCGCCAAGAAAAAGAGTTGGAGATTGTAGGAGGATGGGCGAATGCGATGGGTTTGTCGCATTTCAATCAACGCATCTGCCATGGCCAATCGTCCACGTTCCACGTCATCGAACAGTTGATCCAATCCCATACGGTGATAATAGTACAGGCAATTGCGCACCGGACGAAAAGTTTGCGAGAGCATATTCTCCACCAACCAATAGCGGTTTTGTTGCCCTTGGCTGGCTTTCCAGCCCGAAGGACCGGAATTCTGAGCATTGGCCACGATGGTTTGTGCTTTCAAATAGTAGGGTGTGCCGCTTTCGAGCCCCATGCTATCGTAATCCATGCCCAAGACCATGTAGGCATAGTAGGCCAAAACGGAAGACAGGTTGTCCCGGTATTGGTCGATGCTGAATTGGATGGTGCTGCTTCCGTCCCAGCTGATGTCAAAATCGCTGTCATTGACAAGGAGCATGGAGGTGTTATAATCACTGTTGTAGACGGGCCGTGAACTCTGAACTTGCAAGGTGCCTTTGAATGTGGTAGCGGATGGTGCTTCGGAGATGGTGATTTGGAAGCTGCACTCGATGCGCTCTTCAAATAAGATTTGATCATTGGTCCACCGACGACCGTTCATGAATTCCTGGATGTTTTCCTCCATAGATTCAAAAATCGAAGACTCAACGTTGGCGATTTGCGGGGCAATGACCTGTACCCGGCAATTCAATTCTTGGCCTTGGAGGCTAGCAAAAGCAAAAGACAGTATGCTGGCGCATGACAAGGCGATAAAATGGGCGTTTATGGATCGAATCATGGCTGCAATTGTATCTGAATGAGTTGAACGATGTCTCGGGCAACCTCTTCTTTTGATTTGAGTTCAAAAATATGGGAATTCCCATTTTGCTCAAAAACAGAAATTTTATTCGTGTCGGTTCCAAATCCAGCGCCTGGGTCGGCCGTACTATTCAATACCCCCATATCAAGGTTTTTTCGCTTGAGCTTGGATTTCGCGCTTTTCACGCCATCATCTGATTCAAGCGCAAAACCGACGAGCAATTGATCACTTCGCTTCTGTTTTCCCCAATCTGCCAAGATGTCGGGGTTTTCATGCAATTCGATGGCTGGGGGCATTTCGTTTCGGTGCAATTTTTCGGAGGCACTTGATTTTGCGCGAAAATCGGCTACTGCCGCAGTGGCGATGCCAATGTCGGCGGTCTTGAATGCTTCCAGCGCTGCTTTGTGCATCTCGACCGCCGTTTCGACCCGCGTGACTTGAACGCCAAGGGGTGGGGATAATTGCACGGGCCCTGAAATCAAGTGCACATTCGCGCCAGATTGTTTCAATGCAGTGGCCAGAGCAAACCCCATTTTCCCGGAACTTCTGTTCCCGATGAAACGAACGGCATCAATGGGTTCGTGCGTTGGCCCTGCCGTGATGACTATCTTTTTGCCAGCGAGAGGTGCTTGAGATTGGAACCAGGACTCCAACCAATTTGCAATGGTTTCGGGCTCGGCCATGCGCCCTTTGCCGTCCAGCCCTGAAGCTAAGGGACCAGATTCCGGCTCGATAATGGGTACGCCCCGTTGTTGGAGGGTTTTGAGATTGGTTTGTGTTGCATCGTGTTGAAACATATCCAAATCCATCGCTGGGGCTGCAATGACCGGACACCGGCTGCTAAGGTGAACAGCCATGAGAAAGTTGTCGCAGGTGCCGGCAACCATCGCGCTGAGGGTTTGAGCGGTGGCGGGCGCAATCAAGAAAAGATCTCCCCACAGTCCCAATTCGACATGGTTGGTCCATTCCCCCGAATCTTTATCCTCCGTGAAGTCACTGTATACCCGATGCCCTGTCAAGGTTGCAAGGGTCAAGGGTGTAATGAATTCCGTAGCGGAGGGTGTCATGATCACGCGCACCTCTGCACCACGACGCTGCAGTTCACGGGCGAGCAAAGCTGACTTGTAGGCCGCAATGCTTCCGGTAACTCCTAGTAAAATTTTTTTGTGTTGCAACATGGCGGCAAATGAGTTCCGCCAGGTGCTCAATCTTCGTTTCCTTCAGCTTCTTCTTCAGCTTCTTCTTTCTCGTCGAAGCCGAGGAGCCCTTCTCCCATTTCTGCTAGGGCCACGCTGTGGGGCTTTGGGAGCCGCTCGTAAAATTTTGAAATCTCGATTTGTTCGCGATTTTCAAACACTTCTTCCAGTGAATCCGTGGGGGTGATGAACTCCTCCAACTTGGCGTTGAGTTCTTGTTTCATCTCTACGGCCAATTGGTTGCTGCGCTTGCTGAGCACCACAATGGTTTCAAACAAGTTGCCTGTTCCGCTCTTCTCCAGCTCATGACTGTCGCGGGTTTCGGTCGTCTTTTCAGCTTTGATGGACTTGAAGTTCATGGTCATTCAATGGTTTGGTTGGCCTCCAGATTTTCAATGGCATTGATGCACTTTGAGTGAACGGCTTGCGCGTTGTTCATGTATTGACTATCAGGGAAACGGGCGACAAAGGTAAGAAAAGCTTCAATGGTATCGTTGAATCGTTCCAATTTCCTTCGTTCGGTGCTCATTTTGGCATATTGATAGTAGCTATCTACGATGAGCCACTGGATTTCATCGCGGAAAGGTGTGTCCGGAAAATCTTTCAATGCATTTTCAAAGGCAATGACAGCACTCTTATACTTTTGGGTGCGGTGATAGAGTTTTGCGGATTCGTATGACTTTACTTCCATTTTGTACCGCAGTTCGTCCACAAGCGTCTGACATGAGTCCCGGTATAGCGTGGAGGGGTAACGGTCCATAAAGAGCTGAAATTCGCTGATTGCAGCTTCCGTTTCGCTCTGATCCAAGGAGGCTTTTGGACTCAACTTGTAACTGCAGATAGCGGCTTGAAATTGAGCAGATTCCGCTCTGCTATCGTTCGGGAATGTTTTGGCGAACGTTTTAAAATGGTAGCGAGCGAGGTAAAAATCTCCGACACATTCATGGGCTTGCGCACGGTAAAATGGCGCGTCAAAA
>Ga0206124_10000842_pt1 | contig 24791 bp, 25 predicted proteins | sample Helgoland_Spring_3_FD_148671 | JGI IMG/M metagenome (GOLD analysis project Ga0206124, IMG submission 148671) | Pelagic subsurface seawater microbial communities from Kabeltonne, Helgoland, North Sea - Helgoland_Spring_Bloom_20160321_2 | ecosystem: Environmental > Aquatic > Marine > Epipelagic ... | reverse complement strand
GAAAAGAATGATTACGTGCATTGCGGATGCACCGCACCCAGACCTCGGCGCCATTGCTCTGGCACTGGACGACCTGGATGCGTATTCCGTGAACACCCTGTACCTCAATGCCGGCACAGATGCCAACGACGTGCTGCAAGCTTTGAACGAATCCGATGTAGTCATCGCCCACAACTTGCTGGGTCAAACATGGCAAGGAAAGGATTGGGAGGAGTGGCTCTCCTCCAATGACATCAGTGCCTGGTGGTTGGCAACTTCGCAAAGTGCATTCAACCATTTGCGAAAACCAAACCAACTGGGGGTTCGACTATCCAGCAGTTCGGAATTGCCCCAAAACTTCCGAGGTCGTATAAACCCGAGCTACGGCATCATTGATTATGATAACGAACCATTGGAGAACGCCCTTCAATCGTGGCCACCATTGACGGGACCGCTGGAATCATTGACCTGGTCACAAGCATGGGAACCTTTGCTCTTCAAGCAACTCGGCAGCCTGAGTACGCAAGATGCATTTTGGGCAACGCGAATCAATGCTTCAGGCGTTCGTACGGCACTCACCGTGGGTGAAGGCATATGGAACTGGAGGATGCGCAATTACCTCCAGCATAACGAGCATGGCACGTTCAATCAGCTGATTCAGCGCCACGTGCAGTTTTTGGCCGCGAACGATCAACGCGACCGATTCAAAATCCAAACCGAACCGCGGTTGTCCAGCGATCTCCGCATAAAATTCCAAGCGGAAGCCTACGACGCGGGTTGGACCATGTCCAAAAACGCCACCGTAGAAGTGATTCTCGTGAACGAATCCGGCGGAGAATTCATCAAACGCATGCGCTTCGATGGCGAGCGTTACGATGTAGATTTTGGTCGAATGCCGGGCGGCCAATACACTTGGACAGCGAATTGCGCCATCGATCGAGAAAACTTTACCGACAGCGGAATCATTGTCATCGAAGACCAACAAATTGAACAGTCCAGTCTCCCCGCAGACCATGGTCTTCTGCAGCGAATTTCCGAAAAGAACGGAGGTGACTTCCTGGGTACATGGCAAACAAGCAGCCCGCAACAAGCCTCTCTTCAGATCGCCCAAGCGGGCATTCCTGCAACGGTGCTGCATGAGCAGGTTTCCTTGCAAAATGGAATGGAGTGGATCCCGATTCTTTTGATGGCTTTGTTGCTGCTTGCACTCGAATGGGTCATCCGAAGGCGAACAATCGGTTATTAAACAATTGAACAGACCGACAATTTTTGCCAAAGGTCCAGCTTGCTTCGTGCTTCTCCGTAATTTTAGGCCATGTCACAACAACAACCCAGTCCTCAGAGTATGCGCCGCATTCTTATTCTCACGCTCGTCTTAGCCCCAATCTTGCTCCTCGGCGGATCTCTCACAGTCACCATTCCTTCAGGCCACGCTGGTTTGCTCTTCCAGACCTTCGGGCAAGGTGTCGACCCGGAAGCCAAGCCGATGAATTCCGGGTTCCACTTCAAGGCACCGTGGAACAAAGTCTACACATACGAAATTCGACAGAAAGAACGACTCGAACACCTCGAGGTCCTGAGCTCCAACCTGCTCAAAATTGAGATGGACGTGACCGTATTCTATCAGCCCGATGTCAATTCACTTGCGCTTTTGGAGATTGAACGTGGCAAAAACTTCGAACAGAAGGTCGTTGTTCCCGCTATGCGCTCCGTGGCACGCGAAGTCATCGCCAAATATTTACCCGAAGAGTTCAACACCACGCGGCGTGATGAAATTCAAAAGGAAATCGATGCGCGGATGCGCGAAAAATTATCAGAGAACTACCTCACCCTGAATGACGTGCTGATCCGAAACATTCAGCTTCCACGAAAACTCGAAGAGGCGATTGAACGCAAATTGCAGCAAGAACAAGAATCACTGGAATATGAGTTTCGCTTGGAAAAAGCCAGCAAAGAAGCCGCGCGTATGCGAATCGAAGCAGAGGGCATCCGAGATTACCAGGAAATCGTTTCTCGCGGCATCAGCAAAGAATTACTCAAATGGAAAGGAATTGAAGCGACATCGGCGTTGGCGAACAGTCCTAACTCCAAGGTCGTGGTCATCGGAAACGCAGAAGACGGCTTACCCTTGATCCTCGGAGGCAACTAATTGATCTGAGTTTATTGCATAAAAAAACCGCCCCTGGAGGCGGTTTTTTTATTTGGCTGCGTTTCCAGCCTATCCAAGCTTCAACTTATGCTTCTACAAAATGGCCTTTGGCCTTGGATTGCGCAATCGCTGCTTTCAGTCCAATTTTGTTGATCGTGCGCATCGCAGAGGTGGACACCCGCAACGTTACGTACGTGCCGTCTTCTGGATTGAAGAATCGCTTCTTCTGCAGGTTGGGATAAAATGTTCGTTTGGTACGACGCTTTGAGTGAGAAACGTTGTTTCCTACCATTACTTTCTTACCAGTGAGTTGACATATGCGGCTCATAGCGTTGCTTTTTCGGACGGCAAAGAAACGAAAGAAAATCCAGCCATCCAACCGTTTGCGGGAACTTCATCGCATTTATTTTGCGGTTCGAATGATCCAAGCCAATGCTTCTCGCACGCTCCTTTGGATGTTGCGGGTCCGGTTGCTGCCAACGTTTAAGCATTTGGACTCCACTCCTTCGGGACCCGCCAGCGCCATCCATACGGTTCCCACCGGTTTTTCGATGGATCCACCTGATGGTCCAGCCACCCCAGAAGTGGCAATGGCATAGTCCGTTCCCAATCGTTCTTTTGCTCCTTCAGCCATTTGACGAACCACGGCTTCACTGACCGCTCCATGAGCCTCCAAGGCTGCTTCTGACACCCCGAGAAGGGATTGCTTGATTCGATTGTCATATGCGACCACCGACCCCAAAAACATCGCACTGCTGCCCGGCACAGCTGTAATGCTCGCTGCAATCGCTCCTCCTGTGCATGATTCTGCTGTGGCAAGGGTTGCCTTTCGTTCTGTCAAGCACCGAACAACAACAGCGCCCAACGCCTCATCTTGATCCGAAACAACATGGTCCCCGGCCAATGCAAGAAAAGCAGCCACCTCAGATTCGACTTGGCTCTTAGCGACTTCGGCATCGGCGTTCACACTGCCAAGTCGCACGCGCACCTGACCAGGCGCAGGCAAGTAGGCAATGGACACCCCACGGGATTCCAAGCCCTCTTCCCAATCCCATACGAGCTGACTCAAGTAACTTTCACCCACGCCTTGGGTCAAAATCGTGCGGTGGTAACGGGTGGGTAAATTCCAATGTTGATCCACTCTCGGCAATACTTCTTCCTCCATCAACCCTTTCATCTCATAAGGGACGCCCGGCATGCTCACCACTACCTTTTGATCGGCTGACCGCTCAAACCACATTCCCATCGCAGTTCCCCTGGGGTTGATCAGTACATCGCACGATTCGGGCAACATCGCCTGGTGTCGATTCACTTCCAACATCTCAAACCCTCGGCCTGCGAACCAATTCGTAATCCGCAGGAGCACCGCTTCATCCATCACAAGGTCAGTGCCAAAATAATCGGCCAATGTTTCCTTAGTAATGTCGTCACGGGTAGGACCCAAGCCACCTGTCACAAGGACAAAGTCGACCCGTGCAAGCGATTCATCCAATGCAGCCCGAATCGCATCGCCCTCATCCGAAATAGAGGTGATCCGGTGCACCCGAATGCCATGTGCTGCGAGTTTCATTCCCATCCATGCCGAATTGGTATCAACGGTCTGGCCCAACAGCAATTCGTCTCCAATCGTGATGATTTCCGCTAACATGCCGCAAAACTAATCCGGTCGGCGCGCCATGATAAAAAAAGTCGCATAAAAAAAGCCCCTCACCGAAGCGAGGGGCTTAAATACCTTGTTCAGAGGAATCACTGAATGGCCAAGCGGACCACAGCATGATGATCGCCTTGTGCGATATTCACCAAATAGATACCGGGTGCCCAATGGCTTGTTTCCAACTTCTCCACCATGGCAGTGGTCTGCATGGAAAGCACCCGCTGACCCGTCGCACTCCACACATCGATCTGATGCGCGCCTGGCCGATTGATCACCAACTCCACTTGGTCATCCGCCGGATTCGGGAACAAATTAATGTCCGAAGGATCAATGGGTTCAGCGATACCTACCCAATCTTCAAACTCAAGGTCAGCGCATTCTCCCAGGTCGTCTGTTGGGACGCGCAAGTGCACGATATCATTGATATCAATGGGATCTTCATCCCCACGAACGTGCAACCCTGGCTCGAAATCACGCTGATAAATGATCTCCAACTTGCCGTTGACCACGTCTGGAGCGATCGAACCAAATACCGCTTCATAGCCGTCGAAGTCAATATCTGGAGTGAGGTCACAAGCATCTTCCGTGTTCCATGTTACCCCGCCGTCCATGCTGTGCACCACGAACTGGTGACGATAATTCTGAGCACCCGTGGAGAAGTTCTCCATGATAGCCGAGTACGTGATGTACATATTGCCCGAAGCATCCGTCGCAATGGATGGGAAAGCCGCACAGCCTACGAAATAAGCCGCGATTTCATCAAAGTCCAAGGTGCCACTTTCATCGTAATCAAATGAATAAGCGATGATTTGTGCACTATCCGCTCCCATGGATTCATTCCAATACGCCAATCCGTTGGTTCCAGGGAAGTAGCTTGTAGTACCGTCGATTGTATCGGCATCCATGTAATACATCGATCCGAATGAGACATGCACCTGACCATAACCATCGATGTGGACATCGCCCGCACCATCGGCATTGAAAAACTCTTGGAACAGTCCATCTTCGTTGTAGTCCTCACCGATCTCTGGCAAGCCCATATCAACTTCGTACAAATCGACTGGGAAATCCACGAGCAATTGCTTCTCCCACGTCTCTCCGTTGTCCTGGGAAATCATCACAAACGAGTCACTGAAGTCATTGAAGGCTGCAAAAGCAACCGTATTGCCACGTGCATGAATGGCGTATGTATCACCGCTGAACCCAAAGAATTGGGTGCTATCGAGTTCTGGAAAAACATGGTCAATCACATCCCATGAGTCACCTCCGTCCTGAGAACGGTAATAGACCAAGGCGCCGTCTTGTCCGCCATAAAAAGCACCGCCATTCGCTTCAGGTGTAGTCACACAGATTACGTGCAATGAGTTCCCATCTTCCCCTCCTGCAGCCATTCGAGGCCACAATTTTCCGACAGCTATGTCGCTGGGGATTGACGCCTCACTCCAAGCGTCGCCTGTCGCTGCGTCCCGCCACGCCATGTGCAATGGCGTATCGATGCCAGGGTGGCTCACGACCACCTCACGGCCGTTGCCTGTATGCACGATGGAAGGCCATCCAATTCGAGTAGACTCAATGCGCTCATAGGCAATCTCGCCCCAAACCTCGCCATCATAAAAGTTATAACCGGTGCCACGGTCGTCGAATGGCGTCAATTCCAAACTCATCGTCCATGCTGCAGAAATGGCTTCCGCCCCTCCTGCCATTCGGTCATCAATTGCCGCGTTGGATTGCAAATCGTATTGGGTGTAACCGATTACTTGTCGCTCGACGATCATTTCACGGGACATCACATGCTCAATATCCAGCGATGACTCTCCTTCAAGCGGCTGCTGAGGGCGGTCCGAAAAGTCTGCAATTGCCATCGTTGGCATTGGAGTTGCCGTGCGCAAGGCAGGAGCTAATTGCGGAATATCTTGCAACAACTGCGCCCCTGGGGCCGCTGAGGATTGTGCCATTCCAGAACAAACAAATAAGCCTAAGACTAAGGCCAGTGTAAATTGCTTCATGTGGGTTGATTTAGAACCAACAAGTACCGAAAAGAAGCGAAAAAATCCAATTAATACGGTGCGCCTTTTATGAAGTCGCTTTCAACCGGGCAAGCACGGTCTCTCGGCCCGTCACATCCTCGTCCATCGCAACGCAGATTTCGCTGTCCAACGGGAGGAACACATCGATGCGCGAACCAAACTTAATAAAGCCCACCTCATCTCCGTGAGATAGCTCATCTCCCTCCTTCAAGTACCAGCAAATCCTTCTTGCTACAGCGCCCGCAATTTGCCGAAAAAGTACGGTTCCGTGCTTCCCTTGAATGACATGCGTGGTTCGTTCATTTTCAGTGCTGCTTTTGGGGTGCCAGGCAACCAAGTATTTGCCGGGATGGTACCTCGCTGCTAACACTCGACCAGCCATCGGGGACCATTGGGCATGCACATTCAATGGACTCATAAAAATACTCACCTGAACTCGTTCATCCTTGAACCATTCGGTTTCTTGGACCTTCTCAATGACCACCACTTTTCCGTCGCTCGGGCACAAGACATCTTCCAATTGCGCCGAACCAATGCGGCGTGCCGGCATTCGAAAGAAATTGACTACCAAGCCCAGTAACACCAAAGAACCTGTTGCCAACAAATAGAATGCCCAGTTCGGCAACCAAGTATAGGACGCATAGCCGACCAAAGCCGCAAATAATAGCGTGACAATCAATGTCGCTGTGCCTTCTCTGTGAAACGTCATTCGAATGGAAAGTTGAATTGAAAGGGGTACAAATGCAAAATAAGGGCATACACCGGGGCGGCAATGGTAAATCCATCAAAGCGATCCAAAACACCGCCATGTCCTGGCATGAGACTTCCAGAATCCTTGATGCCGTTTGTGCGCTTCCAAGCGCTTTCCAACAAGTCACCGGTTGTGGCCAAAACGGCAATCAAAGGCCCCATCCAGAGGGCGTGCCAACCCAGCAGAATCCCGGCTGCGAGGGCGGCGAAAAATGCTCCACCCAAAAAGCCTTCCCACGACTTGCCGGGCGATACCGCCGGCATCAACTTGTGCTTGCCCAGCGGTTTTCCCACGAAATAAGCACCCGAATCATTGGACCAGATCAAAATCAATAAGCCCAAAACCTGGCCTGGCGCATGCATTCCGGATGCATCCCAAGCCAATTGGCACATCACGTAAACCCAACCAGCCAGAGCAACGGCGAATGCAATGCGCAAGCCCCAATTCTTCGATTGCGTTCCGCTGTGCATCTCTCGCCATCCCAGTGCGCCCACTACAGTCCAAAGAACTGCGTTCGTCCAGGGGCTCAGGAGGACGGCGCCAATCACAACAGCACCAAATATGGCTCCCGTGACCGTTCGCGTTTTGGTTTCGTTCATTGTTGATTCAAGGTTCAGAGGTCAAACTCGCGTCGCTCATCAATGCTGCTTTCGCTCGGTCGAAGTCTTCATCCTGCACCAGCAATTCGACAAACCCAAACAAGTAACTACTGTCCCGTTTGTTCAAGACGACTGCGGGGATCTCGTGCTGTTCTAACACGGCCCTTCGCAACTCCACTGCCGGTGGAAATCCATCGCTGTAGACGACGCTCCATCCATTCATGCAGATGGCGTTTCATTCGCGGCATCGTTCCCAGTGCTCGCATCGGAAGCGCCAGCATCCTCCACACCTGCATTCTCAGCAACTGCATCCTCCGCGCCTGCATCCGCTTCTGTTTTCAGCACCTCTACCTTCGCTTCCGGTTCAGCGGGCTTCCCAAACGGTCGTTCTCCAAGAATCCGCTGTACATCTTCGCGAAAAATCACTTCATTTTGGAGCAATGACTCCGCGAGTCCATTCAGCTTGTCGAAGTTGGACTGTAAAATGTCCTTCGCGCGCTGGTAGGCTCCTTCAATGAGCTTGCCTACCTCCTCGTCAATGATTCGCGATGTCTCTTCACTGTATGGTTTGGTGAAGGTCTGATCGCCTTGGCTATCGTAGTAGCTTCGGTTGCCTATCTTTTCATTCAAACCGTATATGCTGACCATTGCATACGCCTGCTTGGTCACTTTTTCCAAGTCGCTCAAAGCTCCCGTCGAAATCTTGCCAAAGACAATTTCTTCAGCGGCTCGTCCGCCGAGGGCCGCGCACATCTCATCAAGCATTTGTTCGGTTGTCGTGATTTGACGTTCTTCCGGCAAGTACCATGCTGCACCCAACGATTGACCGCGCGGAACAATGCTCACCTTCACAAGCGGCGAAGCAAATTCGACCAACCAACTGACCACCGCATGGCCAGCTTCATGAAAGGCAATGGTCTTTTTCTCGTGCTCTGAGATGATTTTCGTTCGTTTTTCCAAGCCACCGATGATGCGGTCAACCGCATCTAGGAAATCCTGGTGGACCACCTTGTCACGGCCTTTCCTCGCAGCATAGAGCGCCGCTTCGTTGCAGACATTCGCAATGTCTGCACCACTGAACCCAGGGGTTTGACGTGACAGAAAATCCACATCGATCGAGTCGTCCACTTTGATGGGACCCAAGTGCACTTCAAAAATGGCTTTGCGCTCGGTCAAATCCGGCATGTCCACGTAAATCTGACGGTCAAATCGTCCTGCACGCATCAAAGCCTTATCCAAGATGTCCGCGCGGTTCGTGGCTGCTAAAATAATGACACCACTGTTCGTGCCAAAGCCATCCATTTCAGTCAACAATTGGTTCAACGTGTTTTCACGTTCATCATTGGAGCCCAAACTGGCATTTTTGCCACGAGCTCGGCCAATCGCATCAATCTCATCAATGAAAATGATGGCTGGAGACTTCTCCTTTGCCTGCTTGAACAAATCGCGGACCCGAGAGGCCCCCACTCCCACAAACATCTCGACAAAATCTGAGCCACTAAGCGAGAAAAATGGAACCTGGGCTTCGCCTGCAACGGCCTTGGCCAAAAGTGTTTTTCCTGTCCCTGGAGGTCCCACGAGAAGGGCACCTTTTGGGATTTTCGCCCCCAGGTTGGTGTATTTTTCTGAGTCCTTGAGAAACGCCACTATTTCCTCCAATTCCTCCTTTGCCCCATCGAGCCCGGCCACATCACCGAAATTCACATCCGTTCCTTTGCCCTTTTCGAAGAGCTGCGCTTTCGATTTTCCAATGTTGAAGATTTGACCGCCGCCGCCGCCGCCGCCGCCAAGTCGGCGCATCAAAAGAATCCAAACACCGATCATCAAACCGAAGAAAATGACATACGTCAGCATTTGCTGTCCCCACTCATTCACCGGCTCGTATACGTACTCGAAATCATAGTCCTCCGACAATTTCTTCATATCATCGAGGTAGGCATCCCCAGCCGGTACATGCAACCAATAGTCCGACGAGCGGTAAACCGATTTCAGCAAGGACTGCTCATCTTCTCCTTCGGACTCCGCTTCGCGCACAGATTCGTTGAGCATGATTGTGGCGCGCTGCCCGTCAAAGACCACGCGTTTCACTTCACCATCCTCAATTCTTTCTTTGAATTCAGCCCATTGTATCTGCCGGCCATCTTGGCCGGAATTGAGCATAAGCATGCCCAAAAGCAACACCACGATTACGGCGTAGATCCAGTAAAAATTCAGCGACGGCTTTCCTCCGTTGCGATTCTCAGAGCCTTGGTCTTTTTGTTCTTCCATGGATTAATCAAACTTCGTCAACGGTCTCAATGTTCGCGTCTCCCCATAATTCTTCCAGTGCATAACGGTCGCGGGTTTCTTCGTGAAAAACATGCACCACCACGTCACTGTAATCCAAAACCGCCCATTCTCCATTGCGCAATCCTTGTTTTCCCCAAGGTTTCTCTGCCGCTTTATCCGATGTGGTAGACTCGACGGATTGGGCAAGCGCTTCAACTTGCGTCCGACTGGTCCCGTGCGCAATGACGAACCAACCCGCTACAGCATGAGGAATGTGGCGCAAATCCAAAACAGTGATTCGTTTTCCTTTGACTTCTTGAAGTCCTTCGATAACTGCGTTGAGCAGCGGTAATTTTTGTACCAATGAAGTTGGCGTTTTTGGGGTTGGATAGGTAGTGCGAAAGATACGATGCAGAAGCAGTTGCGTCCTCCAAGCGATTGCGAAAACATGCCAACATTTGTCTTCGAAGATTCCCCAAGCCGCCTACCTTTGGGTCACCGCCCAGACGATTATGGCGTCAAAGGGCACAAAGGCCATGGATTTGCAGATTCACCGACAACATTTTGAGCATTGTGCTAGCACCAATGAAAAAGCGAATGATTGGCTGAAAAAATCCGCTCCGGGGAATATTGGGGTCTTCACAACCAACCATCAATACGCTGGAAAAGGCCAACGAGGGACGCGCTGGGATCAAGCAAAAGGTTTGGACTTGGCTTGGAGCATGGGATTGAATTGGCCCCGCTCTTTCACAAGCATTGCAGCACAGCAGGCAAATGCGTGGTTTGCATTCAACAAAGCGATCACCCTTGCCACCCATCAAACCGTTCAAGACGCCTTGGACTCAACCTTGTCCGAGGTCCGCATCAAGTGGCCGAATGACATCTACATTTCATCCCAAAATCTATGGGAAAAATGCGGTGGAATTCTCATCGAGAACACCTGGCAAGGATCCGAAATTGGAAGCACTGTCATCGGAATCGGGATCAATGCCCTGTCCACTGAACTGCCCGCTTCTCGAACTTCAATCGTTGGAGCATCTGCTCCGGGAGCACGAATCGACCTTCAAGTTTTGGCGAAAGCCTTGGAAGTGAATGTCCTCAAAGCTTTGAACGGGTGGCAGAAATCCGCTTTGCAGACAACCGATGCCACAACGGCATACTTGAACGAATTGAACAGGACATTTGACGCAGCACTTTTGGCCAAGAACACGTGGAAATCGTACCGGTGGAAAGGAGTGGAAAAAGTGGGGAAAATAACCGCAGTCGATGCTGCGGGACGGTGCGCTATGGAGTGGCAATCATTGACGGGGAGCATCCGCACCGAAGCCATCGAAAACAACAAACAGTTGGAATGGTCGTGGATTGCGGAACAATTCGACTAACAGCCTGATCAAACAGGAAACTTACGCTCGACGGCAGAAGCCATCCCACTGAAAATGGCTTGAAGCGGCTTTTCAGCCATCATTTTCATAAAAGGATTCAAATCCGCATCACACCGGACTTGGAGGGACGCCTTTCCTTCTTCCAGTGGAACGATTTCCACGTCCAAATCAAATCGGATCGGGGTGCCTTTTTGCGAAGCGTAGCGCACCAAGGTTGGGCGCTCTTCCTTCACCCGTTGGATGACAACGGTAAAACCGCCGGTCACCTTGAACGAGCAGGAATCATCCGTCGCCTCAAATCCACTGATCTGATCGGTCGGCAAAACCTCCTCCAAATTTGCAGGTTGTCGCAAAGAGTCAAACAGGGCTTCAGCGGATGCCCCTGCAACAATGATGGGACTTTCGATGATCACGGCTGGCTGAATTTATCGCTCCAACCTTGCGGGTCTCGGTTCCAAGAATCGAGCAAGGACCGCTGTTCTGCTGTGATGTAGCCTTCTTGCATTGCTTGATCGAGCATGGTCGAATAATCCGTCAATGTCCACCACGTGCAATTCGCCTCTTCAAAAGCCGTCTCAGCCACTTCAAAGCCATAGGTGAATATGGCCAACAGCCCCTTTACCTCAATGCCTGCATCCCGAAGTGCAGCAACCGCTTTGAGGCTGCTCTGGCCGGTTGAAATCAAATCTTCAATGACAACGACGTTGGAGAGCACGGACAAATCTCCTTCTATCGCATTGCCCAGACCGTGGTCTTTGGCTTTCGAACGAACATAGATAAATGGCAACCCCAATTCCTGCGCAACCAAAGCGCCTAAAGCGATACCGCCCGTTGCAACGCCTGCTATCGCATCGACCTTACCAAACTGGCTCTCAATTTCTTCAGCCGCCCGCTGCCGTATGAAGGTTCGAACGGATGGATGGCTGAGCGTTTTGCGGTTATCGCAGTAAATGGGAGAACGTCGTCCACTGGCCCACGTGAATGGGTTAGCAGCATTCAATTCAATCGCTTTAATTCGGAGAAGGAATTCTGCAACTTTACGCCTACTTTCAACGGACAAAATCATGGCGCGAATGTATGAAGTTTATATATTGAATCGGCCGGTAATCTTCACCGAAAATCACACATCCAAGCAAAATGATTTGGTCTTGAATGAACCGAGCAAGAAACAGCTCTCAGAATTGCCTCAATTGCTTCGGCAACACCCTTCGCTCAATGGCGTCACTTTGACGTGCTCTAACGTGCAATCACTCTGGATGGATTTCTGCATCCTTTACAAGGAAGTTTTGGCTGCAGGTTGTGTCGTGGAAAATCAAGACGGTGCTTATTTATGGATCGAACGAAACACACGTTGGGACCTACCCAAAGGCAAAGTGGAACCCGGAGAAAGCATTGAAGAAGCCGCAGCGCGGGAGGTAACGGAAGAGACGGGAATCGGCGAGCTCTCACTCCTTGGACATTTGCGCACCACCTACCACACGTATGAAGAGGCCGGAGTTCCAATTTTAAAAACAACGTTCTGGTTCCATGCCATGCATGCGGGCAAAAACACCCGAGGAAATCCGCAAAGCGAAGAGGGCATCACAGATGTTGAATGGAAACTGCGTCCCTTTGGACCGGAATTGCTTGAGAATACATACCCAAGCATCCTCGACCTCGTTGCATCCATTCCGGATTGACCCGAATAGCCTTAGCGTTTTCGCAGCAGTCGTTTTAGTTCATTGAGAAGTCCGCTGCTCGGCAATCGATTCAATTGGCCTATCAATTCACCCTGCTCGTTGATTCCAAAAACCGACGGAACAGATTGTATCCCATAGTCCTCGTAAAGTTGTGGGTTGTTGCCAATCCAGACCACTTCCTCGCGAATGCTCTTACGCAATGAAACCGTCTTGTTCCAGTCATCTTCATTTGAATCAACGGAAACCACAAAAGCACACAATTCGCGCGCATCCAACTCATCAATCATGGCATTGAAATACTCGCGTTCCCGCAAGGCAAGGGAAGAACCATTTTTAACGACCAGAAAGAGCTTCAAGGGCTGAGCGCACTGGCCGGCCAACGAATCCAAATCACCATTTGGAAGGATCCAAGGCACCGGGGTAGGAACCCATCCGGGCTGACCTTTGCGGCTCTTCCAGAGCAATTCTTTGTAGAACTGCTGAAAAAAATCTGACATTGGAATGCTTTCCCATACACGTTCAACAATGTTGGCAGGCTCAACAATGGCCATTTCCAACCAAGCGAGCTCCAATCCGTAAGGCGTGGAGTGATCCAACACACCGGCCATTGCACTGAGCAATGAATCGCGGTTGGCCTCTACCACCGCCTCGTTGATGGCATTCCAATCCAAACCATCCTTCACCCACCAATTTCCATGCACCTCACGCCATGCACTCAACCAACCAGCCGATTGCAATCTCTCTCGTATTGTTCGGCCGTCCGATGCCAATTCACTGCTCTTCCAGATGGAATCCAGAACGGCCGAAGTAGCTCCTTGTGATCGCATCCAGCTTAGCTTATAACGCCACCAAATATCACGGGCCCATGGAGCATCCATGGATTCACCTGCCAACCGCCAAGCCTGTTCAAAAGATTCTTGCAACGAACGTTCTTGCTGCACAATGGAGTCCGCTTCTCCCCCATTCAATCCATTCATTTTTCGCATGACTGAAGCAGCACGCTGTCGATTCAACGCCCGTTTCTTGGAAGACAACGAGTCCAAGGAATTGCTTGGATGACTCCCATTCCAACGGGAAAGTCCAGCGGCACCATGGAGGCCTCGAGCCCTTTTGCCCGGCATCAATTCAATTTCAGCGGATTCATTAGGGCGAACAAGAATCATCCAGGACCATGGCGGGGCGGACAACTCGAAAAGTGTGGGCTGCTCCAAGCCCTGGAGTTCCCAGACAAAGGAACCGTCAAGACTCACTAAAATCTCGTCCAGCCAAATGCCTTCACTGATGCCAGGATAATCGAATTCCCGAACATGCAATACACTCGGGACATCCGCAATGGCATCATCATACAAGAAATTTCCGCGCAATTCAATCGGGACCGGATGATCGGTTGCAGCGGCTATCTGAGCAAGGCCTTCGGGGCGAATCAACACGCAGATCATTCCGAAGAAAAGAACACGAACGCATCTTAAAATGCCTGAAAAAAAGTGGCGCTGGGGCTGCAATTGCATCACATTTCTTGGCTTAGCTCATCTGGAATGAATGCGCTGGCATCTCCGCCGTTTCGTAAGATTTCGCGAACCACGTTGGAATGGATATGTGCAAATTCTGGATCGGTAAATAATATCACCGTTTCCAAATTCACATTCAATGATTTGGTCATTTGGGCGATGGTCCGCTCATATTCGAAGTCTCCTCCGTTGCGCACACCACGAATCAACCAATGGGCTCCCTGCTCCTCACAAAACGCACTGGTAAGCCCCTCAAATGCCTGCACACTTACCGAAGGAAACGCCGCGGTGACCCGCTTCAACCAATCCAAGCGTTTTTCCATGCCAAACATGGAAGTTTTTGCGCTGTTTACGCCAACCGCCACAACAACCTCATCAAAGAGCGGGATACTCCGCTCTAAGATGTTCATGTGGCCCCGGGTGATGGGGTCAAATGACCCTGGAAAAACGGCTTTTTTCATGGTTGACATTCACTTTTGAAAGAGACTAAAATGCACATGCCCATACTTTCGGGTTTCTTTGAAGCCACGAACTTGGGAAACATCCGTGCGTTCTCCGTGCTCCAATATAAACCAACCACCGGGGACCAACAAAGCCCCCTCCAATACAAGCGCGGGAATTTCATTCAATTCAGGCAAGTCATAGGGCGGGTCGGCAAAAACCAGATCAAATTGTGTCAGTGATTTCTTGACAAAACCAAGCGCATCGGCTCGGACAATCTGCCAAGTCTCCAGTTCCCATGCACGGGCGACGCCATACATGCCGCGGACAGCCGCTGAATCCTTTTCGACCGAAACAACAGAGGCGCATCCCCTGCTGAAGAATTCCAACCCTACCATTCCTCCCCCCGCGAATAATTCAAGCACGGTCAATCCTTCCAAATCCACCCTTGAACGCAACAAATTGAACAAACTCTCACGGCCAAAATCCGTGGTTGGCCTACCTTTAAAGGACTTGGCCACCTTTGGACGACGGCCCTTGTAGGTGCCTCCTGTTATTCGCATGGCAACAGATTTGCCAATGCGTTCCAATGCTGGGCAGCTTGTGGTTCCTCGGCCCATTCCACGCTTGGCTTCTTTACCATCACCCGCTCAAAAAAGCGACCAAAGCGCTGCACCAATTCCCCTTCTTCATCCAACTGGCCCGAAAACCAAACCTCCATATCCAAACCGTCTTCCAGTTCGTGCCGCTTCATGGCATTGACCACATGATACAAAATACCATCACCGGCTATGTCATCCGTCGTCATGGACCACAACAATTGACCGTTAGCAAACAAGGACATCAATGCCCGTTCATGCCCAACGTGGACCGCGATGCACCCGGGCTTGTCGTGCTTTCGCGTTTCAAGAATAACCGTTTCCAAAAACACCAACGCGATCGAAACACGTTTGGCTTGGGGCCAAAACGCCTCCACTTGTTTTTGGTACCCGGCAATATCCCGTTCAATGAGTGCTGCTTCTTCGCCAAAAGCCTCGGTGTAGAAAGGCAGCGAATCCGCTTCGTCTGTTCCCAAATGCAGGGCTTGCAACGCTTTTTCCATTCCTGCGGAGACCCGTGCCGGAGCCAAGGAAAAATAAGGCAAATCCGAGGCAAACTGAACCGATTGAATCGCTGGAAAGTCCGATTTCAGCTCGGCAAGGGCCTTACCCAACCCTTCAGCATCATTCACGGGCAATGTATCGCATCGAAGGACGGTCAAATTCCGGCATTGCAACCACTGCAAGTGATTGCCACTCCAAGCCAACAACAGGCTAGAAGCTTCGCTCTTAATTTCTCCAGTTGCCATCGGTATGCGCTTCTGTCAATGACCCGAAGCGCAGGGTGTCTTTCTTGACTTTTTCTCGGCCAAACGGTGTCGGATCCTTCACCAAGATCGTCGATTGCAGGACTCCGCCGGACTCTACACTGTCGATTTCCAATCGGAATCGTTCTCCACTCAATGGATTGAACCACAGGCTGTCGATCGCTATTCGAGGAAGGCGCTTTGCCAAACGAATCTCTGGCGTGAAATTCTCGTCGTAGAACGTCGTGTAGATCACATCGCGCACTTTATATGTGGAAGAATCTGCCGCAATCAAGTCGATGAGTTCATCTTCAGACAAGCCCATTTCTTCGGCCACAGCCGGCAGTTCAGCTCGGGTCAAGATCAATCCCATTTCAGCACTTTTGGACTCTGGCAATGTATCATTGAACGAACCCATATTGAAACTAACGGGCATCACTGGCTCATAGATAAACCGCTGAAGGCTATCAAAATCGTCACAAAAAACACCGTAAATCTGCTGGTGTGCTTCCTGTGCATCGCGGATGTCCTTTAACGCTTGAATGGTTTCTGCATCCACCTGTGTCTTGAGCTCTCGGAACTGAATCTCTTCATCAACGCTGTAAAAAACTTCATACCCCAACCAAACAGCCACAACAGTTCCCGCAATCATCATGATCCGGTAGTGAGAAGCCTGCAGTCGGGACAAAACATAAGGCGATGCTAATGCAGCCACCGCAATGAGGGCGATGGAAGAAATCAACATGGCAGTTGGTTGGCTTTCCAAAGCGTCACCGCTCAAGTATTTGCCGAGGAAGCCCATCCCTGCAATAAACAACAGGATGGAAACAACGTATTTGTTTATCTCTTTGAAGAACTTATCCATTGGAATCGTTTCGTTGGCGTATCCGCGTTTTGACGTTTGCGAATCTACGACACATCCCGAGGACGACAAATACCATGGGCATCCAACTTTTTCGAATTCATCAAGTTGGGCCGCTTACCTTCGCAACCATGATTCGCAGCTCGCCTCAAATCGAACAATTCGTCGACCGAATGGCGCAGCATTTCCCCCATCGACCAACGGACGGCCAAGGGACTTTGATGTATGCGGCCAGCCGATTTATCTATAGCACGCAGCCGCGCTGCACCTTAATGATTCGGGGTTATGCCGGAACAGGGAAGACGACAAGTGTAGGTGCTATGGTGCAAACCTTGCGCGACCTCGGGCAACGGCCGGTATTGCTTGCGCCGACGGGAAGAGCGGCCAAAGTGATGCAGTCCTATGCTGGAATTACAGCCTCCACCATTCACCGCAGGATATACCGAAGTCGAAAGAGCAACGATGGGATGCCCGCCTTCGGAGTGGCGCCGAATAGCCTTGAAAACACCGTATTCATCGTAGACGAAGCTTCCATGATCGGTGAAGGAGGCGGACGCTCCACTGGAACCACCATGCAATTCCGCAGTTTGCTCGACGATCTCATGGAGTTTGTTTTTTCCGGCGAAGGCTGTCGGCTGGTCTTGGTCGGGGACGATGCTCAATTGCCGCCGGTGGGTGAACAGGAAAGCCCCGCATTGAATGAAGCCAAAATGCGCGCTGCTTTTGGATTGACCGTAGCCACGATCCGACTCACGGATGTCGTTCGGCAAGAAATGGACAGCGGAATCCTATACAACGCCCACAACCTTCGTCTCAACTTGGAACGCAAAGACGATGCTTGGCCATCGTTCGAAACCCAATCCTTCACGGATATGAAGCGGATTCATGGCAACGAATTGCAAGAGGTTTTGGAAGATGCCTTCCACCATTACGGCGAAGATCAAGTGGCACTGATTACCCGATCGAATAAACGCGCTCAGCAATTCAATCAGCAAATCCGACACCGCATTTTGTGGAGGGAAGAGTCTCTCGAAGCCGGCGATCGCCTGATGGTGGTTCGAAACAATTACCATTGGCTCGCGCAGGTAGAAAATATACAAACCACGCTCCTAGCCAATGGAGACGGGCTGGAAGTCACCAAAGTTCTCAAGCGATTTGAACGTTATGGAATCTCATTCGCCGAAGTTGAGGTGAAATTTGCCGATGCGCCCGAATCTCCGGTGTTTGAAGTGTGTATCAACCTCAGTATTTTGGAGTCTGATCTTCCTCAAATTCCCTACGCACAGACCCAAGCCCTGGAGGAAGCCATCGGCCTCGACTATGCACACTTGGGTTCCAAAACAGCCATCCGAAAAGCCGTCAAAGCAGACCCCTGTTTCCAGGCGCTCCAGGTGAAATTCGGATGGGCAATGACCTGCCACAAGGCGCAAGGTGGACAATGGCCAATGGTACTCATTGACCCTGGGTACCTGACCGAAGACTCCATTGACTTGGAATGGATGCGTTGGCTTTACACAGCCTTCACACGGGCACAGAAAGAACTGGTGCTTTTGAATTTTGCCGATGCGTTTTTCAAAGACTGACCGCTTCGTCGATCACCCTTAACGGAGCCAGATCCTACCGGTTTTTAGGGCACAAAAAAAGCCATCCAATGGGGGTGGCTTTTTTTGTTTGGCGCTAAGGAATTAGGCCAACTCACGGGCGCTGAAGTAAAATGCTCCTTCAATCGCGGCGTTCTCATCACTGTCAGAACCATGCACGGCATTGGCAGCGATGCTCTCCGCAAAGTCAGCACGAATTGTTCCAGGTGCAGCTTCTGCTGGATTCGTGGCCCCAATCAACGTGCGGAAATCAGCAACAGCATTGTCTTTTTCCAAAATTGCCGCAACGATCGGAGCACTCGACATGTACTCGGTCAGCTCGCCGAAGAATGGACGTTCAGCGTGCACGGCATAGAATGCCTGTGCATCTGCCAATGAAAGTTGCGTCCATTTCATCGCTTTGATTGAGAAACCTGCATCGATGATGCGGTCTATGATTTTACCCGTGTGACCAGCGCCTGTTGCGTCGGGCTTGATCATGGTGAAGGTGCGGTTTGTTGCCATGGCATTTTTTGATTTCGAGTGCAAAAATACGCCCCAAATTTCTATTTTCAATCCACGACTGCTCCAATCCGGAATTAGGCAGAAGCCTCCGCTAACTCCGGAATCAGCATCAACCCCTGCCTCATCAGCCAAAGGTTGGCGTTGGAAGGCATCCAAGGCACCATTGAGGCGGCCGGCATCCCATTGGAATAAGCCTCCTTCTTAGCGTTATCTTTGCTGCATGGAATTGAAAACACCTCAGACTTCTTCAGAAGCCATGGCGCTTGAGAATGCGCACGGCGCTCACAATTACCATCCATTGCCGGTTGTCCTCGATCGGGGCGATGGCGTTCGCGTTTGGGACATCGAAGGGGTGGAATACTTTGACTTCCTGAGTGCTTATTCTGCGGTAAACCAGGGCCATTGTCATCCCAAAATTGTGGGAGCAATGACGCGACAAGCGGAAAAGCTGACGTTGACGTCCCGCGCCTTTTTCAATAGCAACTTGGGCAAGTATGAAGAGTTCGTGACGCGCTATTTCGGATACGACAAAGTGCTTCCCATGAATACAGGCGCCGAAGCGGTTGAAACCGCAATCAAAATTGCCCGAAAGTGGGCCTACGACGTCAAAGGAGTACCCGCTGGACAGGCCAAAATAGTCACGTGCGAAGGAAATTTCCATGGCCGCACCACGACCATCGTAAGCTTCAGCACCGATGACGACGCCACCGGAGGATTTGGACCCTATACTCCCGGGTTTGAAGTCATTCCTTACAATGATTTGAACGCATTGGAAGAGGCGCTGAAGGATCCCAATGTCGCGGCATTTTTGGTAGAGCCCATTCAAGGTGAGGCGGGAGTATACACCCCAGATGAGTCCTTTGTGAGCGGCGCACACGCCTTGTGCAAAGCGGCAGGAGTGTTGTTCATTGCAGACGAGGTGCAGACGGGAATTGCACGAACAGGTTCGCTTCTCGCTACTTGCGGAAACTGCACATGTGCTGGGCATTGTGAGCGGCAATCGACTTACTCCAAAGCCGATGTTCTCATCTTAGGAAAAGCATTGTCAGGAGGTGCTTACCCGGTATCCGCCGTCTTGGCCGATGAACCCATCATGGGTGTCATTCACCCGGGGCAACATGGCTCCACCTTCGGAGGCAATCCGGTTGCCGCTGAAGTGGGCATCGCGGCATTGCAGGTGGTTGTGGAAGAGCAGTTGGCCCAAAATGCCCGAACACTTGGCAAGCGATTTCGGAGCGCCATGAGCGAATTGGCCAGTGAAAGCTCTTTGATTGTGAATGTGCGGGGCAAGGGGTTGCTCAATGCGGTCATCATCAATGACACCCCCGACAGTTCAACTGCGTGGGATTTGTGTGTCGCGCTCAAGAACAATGGTCTGCTCGCAAAGCCGACCCACGGGAACATCATTCGTTTTGCTCCTCCTTTGGTCATCACGGAACAAGAACTCGATGATTGCATTGCCATCATCCGCTCGACCGTTCTGAATTTCAAGAAATAAATCGCGAGCCTCACGGGCTCAACGGAATCAAAGCCACCCGTGGCTTTTCATCCATTCGTCGTTGTAGACTTTCCCAACGTAGCGTGAACCGTGATCGTGAAAGAGGCACACGACCACATCGGTGGGCTTGAGCCGGTCTTTCAATTGACGCAGTCCTTGGAACGTACTGCCACAGCTGTACCCAAGAAAAAGCCCTTCTTTTCGTGCCATTTCACGCGCGGTCAATGCGCCATCTTTGTCCGTTACTTTTTCGAAATGATCGATGACATCAAAATTGACATTGGCAGGTAAAATGTCCTCCCCCACCCCTTCTGTGATGTAGGGATAAATTTCAGTCTCATCAAACACCCCGGTTTCGTGGTATTTTTTCAGAACACTGCCGTATGAGTCAATGCCCCAAATTTGAACGTCCGGGTTTTGTTCTTTCAAAAAACGACCGGTACCACTGATGGTTCCACCGGTTCCGACGCCCACTACAAAGTGCGTCACCTTGCCTTCCGTCTGTTCCCAGACTTCTGGACCCGTAGAAACATAATGCGCTTCTTGGTTGGACTTGTTGTCGTATTGGTTGCACCAAAAACTATTTGGATCGGCTTCATTGCAGCGCTTTGCAACGCTGTAATAACTATCCGGATGATCGGCTTCAACGTTGGTCGGGCATACGTGAACTTCTGCCCCCATTGCGCGCAAGATGTCAATCTTCTCTTTGGATTGCTTGTCGCTCATGGTGCAGATCAGCTTGTAACCTTTGACCGAGCACGCCAAAGCAAGCCCCATTCCTGTATTCCCACTGGTGCACTCAATCACGGTGCCTCCTGGGTTCAATAGTCCATCTCGCTCTGCATCTTCAATCATTCGAAGGGCCATGCGATCTTTGACACTGTGACCAGGATTGAAGTATTCGACCTTGGCATATACTGGACAAGGAAAATCTTGGGTCATGTTCTGCATCTTGATCATGGGCGTGTTGCCAATGGTCGTCAAGATGTTCTGATGAACGTTTTTAGCTCGTTGCATAGGGAGCAAAGGTAACGACCGAAACGCGGTTAGAAATGGCAAAAAAACCGAATCATTTCAAATTGGTGTGAACGCTCAATATCAACGATTGATGCGCAGGGCTTCCGCAGGCCGAATTCTCGTCGAAGCAAGGGCTGGAAAAAACATCATGGCAACGCAGAGACCGAAAACCATAACTTCCACCAGCACCAAAAAAGCCGCATCCAATTGAATCGGAACCTCACTCAGGTAATACGCTTCAGGGTCCAATCCAATCCAACCCGTCGTGGATTGGACATAAACCACCAGCAGCCCCAACGCGTTTCCAATCCAAAACCCCTTACCCAAAATCCGCGCTGCCTGCCAGATGAAGATGCGCAACACCTGCCCATCGGACATGCCCAAGGCTTTCAGCATGCCCACCATAGGCCTTCGCTCCAAAATCAGAATCAGTAGAGCGGAAGTCATGTTGATGATGGAAATCAAAACCATCAGCCCGATGATGATTTCAACGTTCAAATCCAGCATGCCCAGCCATGTGAACATTTCAGGGGCTTGTTGGGTCACCGTTTGGGTCACCCAACCGAGAGGGAGCGCTGCGTACACATTGGCTTCTGTCGTCCACAAATCTGCATCATTTTCAAGGTACACTTCATATCCGCTGGCCGCTTTTCCCCAAGCGGGTTCTGTGTGATCGGCACGCCATACACCGTCCAATTTGCGCAGCCATGCAGTGTCCGGCAGCGCATTGAATTCCAAATCTCTAGAATCTGCCACGACCATGATCTCATTGGCAATCACCTCATCCAAGAGGTGCTTTCCGGAACTGCTCCATCCAAGAGGCGATGCTTTTCCGCTGGGCTGAATGACGCTCCAAGTGACCTTTGGGCTGCGGCTTCCGCCGAATGCCCGTGCTTCAACCGCTCCATCGTCCACGAGCAGGTGCAATTCCATCCCCCATCCGGAAGTGGATTGGATGGCCTTCGCTGGGACGAACATGAATTCTTCATCGTATTCGATCAAACCTGTTCGGTAAATTCCACCCAACACCATCGTGCGCGGTCGTATGCCTCTCGGCCCACCAATGAGGTACAGGGTGAGCCGGTCATAAAGCTCCAATTCCAGCCGATTTGCAAGCTCCATTGATAAAATAGCCGTGTCTTGGCCACCAACCGAAGGAAGGGTGCCTTGCACCAAGAACTTTGCCAGCATCCCCCCAGAAGTTTCTCCGCTCATTCCCTTCAGGACGACCCCCTTCAACCCGGATTTGGATTCGACAATTCCCGGCGATGTGAAAAACGGATGAACACTTCGAACTTGTGGAAGCGACCGCAGGGTTTCCTCAACGGTTTCGGAGCGTTTGATTTTTTGATCTTTCCAATCGCCGTTGAGCACTTGGATGTCAGAACCAAAACCCACCACCAATTCTTTGACTTCACTCTGGAATCCATGGACAATGGATGTGGCAATCACAATCAAGGCGATGCCGATGGCCACCCCTGCTGTCGCTATCTGAACGACAGGTTTGGACCAGGTGGCTCGCCCATGACTTCCTGCGAGTCGCCGAGCGATCAGCCGCGATAAGGAAGTCCGATAACTCATAAATGATGTTGGCTTTTCACAGGTGCCAAATTACGTCGCTACTTTAGACGCATGAAGAATCCAATGAGAATATCATTCACCCTGTTTGCGGTTGTGATTTTTCAATTCACCCTATTTGGACAGGAATCCACCTCGCACCTCCCTGCCGGTTTGGCGATTGACATCGAGCACGGCACCCTGCACTGCCAAGAACGAAGCGTCCCTCCGCTTCGTGTTCGTCTTGGAAACGAAAACATACAGGCCATTTATGAATCGTGCAGCCGGGCCCCCATCGCAGTGGTAGCCAACGCCACGTCGGTCATTGGTGAAGGACATACAGGAAGCGCTACCCACCTCATTGATACGCTCTTGGCACTTGGCATAAACGTGAAGAAGGTATTTGCTCCTGAGCATGGTTTTCGGGGAGACCTGCACAACGGCGCCAACTTTGAAGATGGCACCGATGCTCGCACGGGCTTGCCCATCCTTAGTTTGCACGGCAAAAGCAAAAAACCATCTGCCGCATCACTCGCCGATGTACGCATGGTTTTATTTGACATTCAAGATGTAGGTGCTCGCTTTTACACCTATCTGAGCAGTCTTTTTTTAGTCATGGAGGCAGCCGCTGAGAATGACAAGGTAGTGGTGGTTCTCGACAGACCCAATCCCCACGGACACCAGATGGCAGGGCCCATGCTCGACCCCAAATGGAAATCGTTCGTTGGTATGCTTCCGGTTCCTGTTTTGCACGGAATGACACTGGGTGAAATGGCACAGATGATCAATGGGGAAGGATGGCTTCCCGATGGGATGCAGTGCCCGCTCATCATTATCCCCTGCCAAGGATATGCGCACAGCGACCAATGGTATCCAACCATTGCGCCAAGTCCTAATTTACCCAACGCCGAATCCATTGCACTGTATCCCAGCTTGTGTCCATTGGAGCCCACTGTTGCCAGCATAGGGAGAGGAACCGATTTGCCTTTTCAATGCATGGGCGTGCCGGGAGAAAACGCTGGAGATTTCGCATTTTCCCCAGTGGCCACACCCGGAGCAGCGCCCCATCCCAAGCATGAGAATGTCAGATGCAGCGGGCGTGACCTCACTGAATTGGGAACAGAATGGACCCGAGCCGCCAGTGGTTTTGACTGGCAGCTCGCGTGGGAATGCAGCCAACGATGGAATTCTGCCACTGATGATTTCGTCAGGTCTCCTTCGTTCTTGGCCAAGCTGACCGGTAACGAATCCCTGGGGCAAGCGCTGCAGGAAAACGTCTGGCCGATGGACTTCCCAGCGCAATGGATGGATGAACTTCTTTCATTCCATGCCCAGCGCCAAGCTTATTTGCTCTATCCATTGCTCAGAAACCAATGATGCAGTGTGTATATTTCGGCCTGCAATCCTTGTAACGATGACCACGATTTTCAATTCTCCCCCCCTGAAGCTAGTCGCGCTTGCGGCCCTTGCCCTTACTTGGAGCTTGGCATCCGGATGTTACAAAAGCCCTGATTTCATCAATCCGGTGTACAACTGTGAATGCGGAAGCATCGCTTTCAATGGCTCGGATTATGCCCTGAAAATGGCAGAAGCTGTCGTCCCTGATAGCCTTGAACCACTTTCACGCAGCTATCATATTGTAGCCGATTTGCGGACGGCAGCTGAAGTGGATGCGCATGTACCCGCCCACGACATCACCTTCCAGTTTTCATTTGACGTCCTCGACGACGTCGTATTCTATGTTCAGCAAGAGGAAGTGAATCATCTGGTACAAGTCATCAACCAAGGGGATGATTTGTTCCCCGTGAGGGATTACAAAGCCACGGACGGATCCATTGTGATTGACCCAGCCTATTCTGGTGGTGCGGAAGAAGTGACGTTCAATTTGACGCTCCGTGAGTGGGTTGACAGCACCCTCGTTGGACTCCCCGTTGCTTTCACAGGGTCCTTCACCGGAAACATCGCGTGAT
>Ga0206124_10000838_pt1 | contig 24829 bp, 25 predicted proteins | sample Helgoland_Spring_3_FD_148671 | JGI IMG/M metagenome (GOLD analysis project Ga0206124, IMG submission 148671) | Pelagic subsurface seawater microbial communities from Kabeltonne, Helgoland, North Sea - Helgoland_Spring_Bloom_20160321_2 | ecosystem: Environmental > Aquatic > Marine > Epipelagic ... | reverse complement strand
TTCTATCAAATTTTTCCTTACTCATCTCTTCTTACTCATCGTTAAATTCAACAAACAAATTCTTTCTTCAAAATTCCCTTCCACTTCTCTGGAGCGGGTGATGGGAATTGAACCCACGCAACCAGCTTGGAAGGCTGGGGCTCTACCACTGAGCTACACCCGCAATTCCTCCATGTAGTGGTGGAGGGGGTAGGATTTGAACCTACGTACGCTTACGCGGGCAGATTTACAGTCTGATGCCTTTGACCACTCGGCCACCCCTCCGTAATCAGGCAAAAGCTTACTTTTTATAATAAAAAATATAGCAACTCATCCCATATTCTCATGGCAGTCTTACCCTACAGAGGGTCATGTTGTAATACAATTGTCATCATATGTCAATCACTGAAAGAATCTTTTTCACAATTTTAGTTTTATAACGTATATTAAAGCTGTATTTATTTTGAATAACTTACTTTTATGAAGAAAAAAAGCAACCTAGTGCAAGTATACGGCAAGCATCCAGTCACCGCGGCCCTATTGAATAACAACAGAATTCACAGAGAATTAGTTACAACAAGAGAAATTTTATCTCAATTGGAAGGAAAACTTCCAAAATACGACCTCAAAATCTCTATCAAAACACCAAAAGAGATTGATGTATTGGCACCTAATGCAACGCACCAAAATATAGTGTTATATACCTCTTCAATTATCTCTCGAGACTCTCATGTACTGAAAAAAATCTCCAAAAAGGAAAAATCCGCAATAATTGCACTAGATCAAGTTACAGATCCGCAAAATATTGGTGCAATTATAAGATCTGCTCTAGCTTTTAATATTGACGCATTAATACTACCAGAGCATTCAGCTCCAGACGAAACCCCCGCAATGGTCAAAGCATCCTCAGGGGCAATAGAAAAACTACCTATAATAAAGGTAAAAAATCTTACTAACACAATAAAATTACTACAAAAAGAGAATTATTGGGCCATTGGACTAGACTCCAATACCTCCACTCTAATAAACAATCATAATTTTGGCGAGAAGACTGTTCTAATCATGGGATCTGAAGGTAAAGGTATGAGGAGATTAACCAAAGAAACCTGTGATTTAGTAGTAAAACTACCTATGTCAGATAAAGCTGAAAGCCTGAATGTATCAAACGCTGCAGCAATTGCGATGTATGAGTTATTTAAGAATCTTTAGGAATAAAATCACTAAGTAAATTAAAGAACTCATCCTCCGCCTCTTTTATATCGCTGTAATGCAAGCACTTCTTGTTAGGCATCTGATTACGCGACCAAGTAAGCTGCCTTTTCGCATAATTGCGGGTAGCCTGCTTTGTTTTATCCTTTACTTCATCCATATCAATCTCACCAGATAGATAATTTTTAATATCTTGATACCCTAGCGATGCTTCTACACCGTACTTGCCTTCACTAGGCTCCCTCCTCGCGATAAAATCCTTTACTTCGTCCACAACCCCACTTTTGATCATCGCATCAAATCTTTTCTCACACCACTCATACAAAGTTACACGTTCGGGGAATAACGAGATATGAAGATAGTCGCCCGTATATAATTTCTTGATATTATCTTTGAATTCAGAAATAGATTTACCCGTTTGCATGAAGACTTCCATAGCTCGAATCATCCTAGTTGTATCACTTGGCCGAATTTTATCTGCAACAGCAGGATCTTTCTTGAGCAATTGAGCATAAAAACCCTCCTTACCCAGATTTTCAAAATCTTCAAAAACTTTGCGTTTAATCTTCTGCGATATTTCTGGGATAATAATAAGTCCATCTAAAATGGATTTTATATATAACCCTGTACCCCCAACCAAGATAGGTATCTTATTTTCTTGAAGAGCATTTTCTATTTCTGCAACAGCTAGTTTTGCATATTTCGCTACCGTACATTTCTCTCGATAGTCTAAACTTGTATATAACGCATACTTGCCTTCAATATTCCGATCTTCTGGCTGCGCAGTAAGAATAGGCATCTCATTATAAATCTGCATTGAGTCTGAATTTATAATTCTTGATTTATATTTATCGAAGAAAAGATCAGCAAGATAAGATTTTTTACTAGCTGTAGGTCCGCTCAGTACTACTAGAGTCACTAATCCACCTCCTGAGTAATGCTACCTTTTGTTTGATTATACCCTATATATTCGTCAGTATAAACACTCCGATCTTCACTCTCTTTTTCTAAAGCAAACCATTTCTTATTCTCAATCAACTCCTTAAGGGAACTTTTTTTTCTAGATATAACTATCCAACGACTGACTTCATCTTCATCTTCATCTTCTTCATCGACACCCTCACTGGATCTAATAACATTAGATATCATTTTTAAAATACGGCTTCTCAAATCATTAGCTTCTGGAACCAATAATAGCCCTTGCGAATATTTCTCCGCATTACTATCTGAATATCTCTCGTATGCAACTATGCTTTCTAACTTTAGAGACTTTGCGATTTTCAATAACCTTCCCTCAAAATACTCATGGTTTTCAATATGGAACACCACCACTCCTTCATCATCCAATTTACTTAGATACATCTCCACCGCCTCCTTAGTCAAGAAATGATTTGGCACATCACCACCAAGATACACATCTACTACTATTAAACCATATTGTTTTCCGCTTACTTTACTTAACTCTTCTCTCCCATCTCCAGTTATTACACTAGTTCTAGAATCTGATTCAGATAAATAATTAAACAAAGTTCTATCATAAGAAATTTTGACTATTTCTGGATTAATTTCATAAAATTCCATGATGTTTTTATCTCCCCCTAGCATTGCCATTGCACCAGCACCAAGGCCCAAAACTGCAATTTTACTATCTTTTTTATTAAACAACTCAAAGATACTTGCTATCACAGAACCCTTAGATGCATTTCCTAAATATAGTAAATTTTCTTTTCTATTATCAACCCCTATAAATTTTTCGCCTTGAATAACCTCATTATTCACTAAGTAAATCTTGTTAGTACGGTATTCATACAAAACCTTCAGCTCCCCATATTGATTTTTTTTGTAATACAGGATTGGACTCTTTAGATGAAATAAAATCACAGCACAGGATAGCGCTACATTATCAATATATTTTTCTACAGGTCCAAATGGTATTAAAGAAGCTAAAAGCAGAATCAACGAGAAAAGTAAAAATGTCGCTTTGTTTTCTCTAAAACAAAAACCAAGATTAATGGCAAAAACTATATATAACAGATAAGCAAGAAAGCTTGACCCGCTAGTAAAAGATATAAAACCGTATATAGAAACCATCCCAGATGCAAATATCGCTACCTTGGTATTATTTTTGAGACTAGAGCCCCTGAATGCCATTATTTTTTTAACAGGAGAATCCAGAAGCAAGTAGACAGAAAACGATATAAAAAAACTTACCAGCTTTGTAAGCTCTGGAATCACAGAAAGTACATATGAAACTGAGATCAATGAAAGCACAGAAATAATCACCCTCAAAGAAAGTCCCTGATTTCTCTCTGGAAATTCATCTATCTTAGCTATCTCAGAAGAACATAAAATTGTAGTACAAGCCATAGCTATGATCTGCAGTGTATAATCTAAAGAATCGTATGTCATAGACAACGAAACAGAAACCAATAGAGGTAAAATATAGAAAATTTGGTGGTTCAGCAAAATTGAATATGAGAGCAACCTTCTACCCATAAATGGTAGGGACATAGATCCACAAAATACTATTAATGTAATAGTAGTAAGAACCACGCCTTGCACCGCAACAATGCTGGCAGCAAGCATAGCTACAGAAAGCAATAAAAATACAGATGCTTTTATTGCTTTAGTAGAAATGTAAGATTTGAATGAGGATATGGCAGAGTACATATATCTAGAGAATTGCTACAGAATGTATTTTACCCGAATAATTCAGACGAAGTCCAGATTAAAGATCTGAACACCCAACCTAAATTATATACAAGGCACACATAAATATCAGTTTCATACTAAACAACATTCTAGACTGTAGCAAACCAAACTTACCTAACCCCATTTGACTGCCTTTACTGAAAGCTTTAGTATATACATTCTTCATTGTTAGATAGGTATATAGCCCTATATTCTATGATAAAATCATGGCTGCATTAAGGTATGATTTGTCTTTAGAAATAAAATATACTGACATTGGCTAAGGCACAAGCGTATATGACATGTTTGAAATAAAACAATCGACAAAAGAATCAGCCCTTTCGCAATCAGCGCACCTAGCTTTTAACGCATTTAGCAGCGAAATCGTAGATTGTTTCTACAATATAGCACTAAAAAGGCAAACCTGTTTTTAGCGATCAATACGAAAAAGGATATTACGCCGCATTCGTTATAGATCCAGATGGACATAATACCGAATCAGTTTGCATAGATAAAAAAATTACTTAGGAATCTAAGAATCAACAGATAATGCAGAAGATTGGAGAATCACTCCTTCTGATTCTAGTAACTCTTGAAGAGCTTTAAACTCTCTTTTGATAGACTCCTTTGAGGTTGCCTCTATCCTGGAGACAAGAATAGGCTGTGTGTTCGATGCACGGATTAACCACCAACCATCTTCAAAATCATATCTTATTCCATCTATCGCAATATAATCCTTTTTAAGCTCCTTCATTTTCTTTTGCAGATTTTCTATAATCTTAAATTTCTTCTCATCAGCACAATCAATCCTTATCTCCGGAGTATTATATGTATGAGGAAGCTCATTAATCATCTCATGCAATTTTTTATCAGAATTTGCTAAGATTTTTATTAATCGAACAGCTGCATAAAGCGCATCATCATAACCAAAATAATCATCAGCCATAAATATGTGACCGCTCATCTCCCCTGCAAGTGGGCTGTCTATATCCTTCATATGCTGCTTAATATTGGAATGCCCAGTTTTCCACATCACCGGGTTACCTCCATATTTTTCTATCTCATCGAAAAACACCTTACTAGCTTTTATATCTGCAATAATAGATGCACCAGGTTTACGCTTTAAAATATCTTTCGCTAAAAATATCAGCAATTGATCTCCCCAAACAATACGTCCAAATTTATCAACTACACCTATACGATCTCCATCACCATCAAAGGCTATACCAAAGTCACATCTTTTCTCATAGACTAGATCTATTAATTGAGTGAGGTTTTCTTTCACTGTAGGATCTGGGTGATGAGCTGGGAAGTCTCCATCAATCTTCTCATTAATAATATAGTGTTTCCCAACAATATTACTGCATAATCTCTGAGCAATTTCACCTGCAGCTCCATTTCCAGGATCCCAAGCTACTTTCATTTCTTTATCAATTTGGCAAACGTCTATCAGCATTCTTACATAATCATCAACATAGGAAACATCCTTAGTTGAGCCTATTTCTTTACTAATTTTTGACTTAGAATATCCCTTAGATATTTGATGAAGCTCTTTGATATGGGCTCCAAAGAACGGCTTCCTTTCAAAGATGAACTTAAAGCCATTATACTCAGATGGATTATGCGAACCAGTAATCATGATACCAGCATCAACTTCATTAATAAAAGTAGAATAATAAAGCATTGGGGTAGGACCAACACCAATATCCTCGACATCAATACCACCATCCCGCAATCCATTCACAAGATTATCACATAGAACTGGTGAACTATGCCTACCATCCCTACAAACATTTACTATATTAGTTTTAGTAGTAGAATATTTATTAATATATTGCGCAAAAGACCATCCGATCAGATACGCAGATTCCTTCGTCAGAGTATCATTATAAACTCCCCTGATATCATATTCTCTGATTATAGATTCATGAATCATCTACAGATCTCCTTATTGAAATTCAAAACCACAACGCTCAGCGTATGTAAAATCGCTATTACAGGCAAGTAAATTAACAAAATTCCCTTGTCTTGACTAGTTTTTATTACCAAAGACAGAATAGAAGGCACTGTGCTTGCTAATGCAAAACCTACATTATAACAAAAAGCTATAGACGTATTCCGCACTTTGACTTTAAATAAATTAGATAATTTTACTAAAGTCATGAGATAAATCACGGTAGTAAAAAATTGATATGTCATAAGAAAACATAAAAGAGAGATTTTATGTTGTATCAGTAATATTTTCAGAATTGGGTAACTAATCAGCAGCACCAAAATACTAGTGATTAGCGAAATCTTGACCACCGATACTTTTCTCATCAACTTCCCTAAAAACCACGAAACCACAGCCGAAAATATTAAGCATATTGTCATAAAGCTATAAACCTCAGATGCTTTATAAGAAAAGAATGAGCTCAAATATGTTGGCATATAAAAAAACAATAGAATAAAGTTCGCCATACAAAAGCTTAGCAAGATAGAAAAGAGCAGTGTGACAGGTTTTTTTGTTACTAGCTCTCTAAGAGGGTAGAAAAAATTTTCTGCACGGATTTCACCTTTAACGCTGAGATACTCCTCACTTTCTTTAAGACCTCTCCTTACATAAAAACAAACGCCCCCGAATACCGCGCCTAGAATAAACGGAATTCTCCAACCCCAATCTATCATTTGTGTTTTACTCAAAAGAGTACTCACTATACTCAAAAGAAATAGCGCTAATAAATTTCCACATGTAGCCGCGATTAAAATAAAGCTCTGCTGCATCGGGTCTCTGCCATTAGTCTCATGCAACATTATAGAGGCATTTGGCAATTCTCCAGCAATAGCTATGCCCTGCAATATACGCGATGAAATCAACAGAAAGACAGAATAATTTAGCCAGTGGCTCTCCGTAGGTAGTAAGCCTATCAATAAAGTTGCGCAAGTACTGATCATCATCATCATAGAGAACGCACTCTTTCTTCCATATCTATCAGAAATCAAACCAAATACCGTACCTCCTAATGGACGCGCGATATAACCTAAAGAAAATATAGCGAAATAATAAAATCTATTGCTGGATGCGTCGCCCTGGAAGAAGAGATCGCTGAGATATGTTCCCATCAATCCATATATGATGAAATCATAATACTCAACACCTACCCCAATCGCAGCTATCCAATTATTTTGTTTTTTCTTCATGAATTATCTCAAGTTTGTTCTAACTATACAAAATATAGACTTTGAAGATCAATTCAATTGAAGAGTTGAAGAAAATTCTGTAGGAATGCAAGATTTACAATTCATCAGGATCGTGCTGATCTTTTACTAGATATGACAGTTCAGCAAACATCTGCAAACAATCCGCATTACTGCATGTGAGCGGCTCCTGATGCTCCTGGCATTTGGATGCATGTGCCTCGCAAACATAATACCCATAAAAATGATCTTTAGAGTCCACAGCCTTATGGCTCACCTCATGAATAATCACTCCAGATTTAGTATCATATCTATTAGCCTCTGTAGGGTAAGTAACAGCATTATTATATTCTTCACACAGATAAACTGTTTTGCTAACGTCTGATTTCCAAACAAATCCAAAAACCCCAGCCTGACAGTCAGGAGAGTTAAATACATATATCATAGAGTCATACATATAAGTATTAATATCCAAGAACTTTTCCAAAGTATTCTTCGCATGGTGTCCTGAAGAACATATAACTGACTTATAAGGCTCTCTGATCACACTAGATACACTTGCTCCGAATGAATTTATAAAGCTAAAAGCAGATAATGCCTTGTTGTGTGCGATCTTTAGATCAGCAAATTGTTGATCTGTAGCACCATAAGAAGTATGAGTACCAAAAGTTTTCACAGCCCTTTTAAAAGCAGCGTTCTGAGATTCCAAGTCAAGCCAAGTTTTCACTGGCTGCCCCTTTCCAGATAACACCTCAAAATCTACCTCCACAGAGTCATCATAAAAAGAATTAGTGCAGACAGAGTATCTTCCAAGGTCTTTGATATCGTACTCCCTTCCCAGAAACACAGAAAACTCTACGCTTTCATTATAATCCAAAGTCGATAGCACAGGTTGTGCTTTAACAAGCAAACCTTCATAGTCAATAACAGAGGTTCTATTTAGTAATATTTTAAAAATATCATACTTTAATTTCCCAGAGGCCAATATAGGCAATGAAATTGAATCTTGGTGATCCTCTATATTAGTTAACCTTACATCTACTTTAATCTCGTCTCCTAAATAATACACCGGACTGCTAATCACTGATACTGAAATAGTCATATTTTATACCGCAACTTAGATTACACTTAGGGAGTCCTCAAGATTGACCTGAAACCCCTCTCCTACACAAACCTGGTCTTCATCATCATACCAAATAGAAGGAGAATTATACGTCACACTATATTTTCCTTCCCCTGGAATACCATGAAAGTCATATGCCTCAGCAAGATTGAGTATGTTGGTTATCTTACCATTCGATTCAAGCAACTCCTTTCCAGGAGAATATTTTACAAACTTCCCTTCATAATCAATCCCCACATCACCCTCTGCAGTATGCTTTACAACATTAAATTTGTCGCTTGTAAAACCATCGAGCAACAATAAATCTCGCGGGATATAAACATCTCTGTCGGAGTCATTTACGATTTCCAATTCCACTAATACTTCCCCTTTTTCAATGACCTCTCCTTTTTTTAGCTTTAACCTTAAATCCATAATATTAACTCACCTTTTACTCACAACAAACTCGGGTGCATTATAGAATTCCACCGCAGAATATCAAAGGGGTTTTTACAAATATACGAATAAAAACTAAGAATGGCGTTGTTATACAACATTTCTGTAGTTATTATGGAATGATCTGAAGACTCTACTACTCTCCAATCAATTTCGCTGATAAGAGTTTAGAGTAGAGGTTTTCCTTTATACTGCTATAATATTTCAATAATTACTTGGTAATATGGTTAACATCCTTGCTTTTGAAACATCTATAGGAAATTGCTCCGTTGCTCTATCTTGCAACGGGAAAATAACTTATTCTGAATCTTCACAGAAAATGATGCAGAGCGAACAATTAATTCCAATGATCAACGATATACTCTCTAGAAATAGTATCACATACAAGGAATTATCAGCTGTAGCATGCAGTATAGGTCCAGGTAGTTTCACTGGAATTAGAGTTGGAGTTGCAGCAGCGCTTGGTATAAAAAAAGCTCAGCCTCATATCAAATTAATTGGTATCTCAACACTAGATGCCCTTTCTAATGGATCTTCACTGGATGGCCTCAAAGCATCAGAAAAAATATTAGTGATATTGAGATCTTATGGAGAAGAATTCTACGCACAAGAATTCAAATACAACCAAGTTTCCCCTGCAGAAATTATAGTACTATCCCAACAAGAATTAGAAATTCATAAAAAAAATTACAACCTAATTATATCGAATGAGGAACTAGAAAACTGCAAAATGATCAATCTTAATGCGCGATCTATAATGGATATATCAATAAACAAATATGGTAGCACCGCCTCTAATGCCTCTATAGAACCAATTTATGTTAAGAAGCCAAATATACATGGGCATAATTAGTTTGACTTCTTCATTATATGCAAATATAACTACCTATTATTCTTCAACCAAAGAGGGCTTGTAGTTCAGTTGGTTAGAACACACCGCTCATAACGGTGATGTCGTAGGTTCAAGTCCTACCAAGCCCACCACTTTAGTTGCAATATGCATTTTACGCTATCTTTATACTTAATCAAAAGATTCTTAAAGTCGATAGCACTAGTCTACGCTATTATCCTCACTACGTTCTTAGTTATAGATTTTGCTGAAACGTATAAACATCTCATAGAAAAAAACGTGAGTGTTACATATGTAATGTCCTCATCACTGCTTAAGATTCCTTTTATCGCACAAGAATCTTTTGCACTTGTGATCTTAATTTCCTCTATATATCTATTCTTTAAACTCTCTAAAAAAAACGAATATACTGCACTAAAATCTAGCGGAGTTTCTACTGCACAATTCCTCACACCAATTTTAATTACATTAGGTCTCCTCAGTATTATATTGCTCACCACAATAAACCCTATAGCAACCAGAAGCTTACTTAGCCAGGATAAATTAAGAAATAAATTATCAAACCCAAAAAGCAAAATCACCGCTGTTTTTGAATCTGGATTTTGGTTAATTGACCCACATCAAGAAGAAGGATATAAGCTTGTAATCAATACACAGAAAATCAAATTTCATGAATATGCAGAATTAGAGAAACCTTCAATCCTGTATATAGATAATGATTTTAAATTGATTAAAATTATTGATGCCGATTATGCATCCTTAAATGATGGACACTGGAATTTACAAAATGCCACGGAGACCATTCCAAGACAGGCACCAAAGAATTTTTCTGTACTTCAAATTCCTACAACTCTACAATCTCATGAGCTCAGAAATAATTTCACGAAACCACACAAAGTATCCATATGGGAGCTTCCCTATTTCATACACCTCCTGAAAAACACCGGTAACCAAGCTGATGCATATATTTCACATTTCAATAAATTACTATTAAAACCGTTTGTTGCAATGCTATTCGTATGCTGCGCAGCAATGTTCATGCTAAGGCCACAGAGGAACTCCAAAGTCTTTGATCTAGCTCTTAAAAGCTTGATCCTTGGATTCTCAATACATATCACAATTGAATTCCTTTATATCGTTGGATCTAGCGTTAATATATCTGCTTATCTCACCAGCGCAGTATTACTATCCTTTATAATTTTTAGCAGCATATTATTTGTGAAACGCTCACAATTGTGAGTCTATAGAGTTAGCTTAACCCATTTCTTACTTCTATATCGAATGAATAGAGCGCACAACGCAACCAATTTGTAAATACCCATAATCAACCATAATGAGGATGGCGAAACATCAAAGAACTTAACTATTATGACAATTGGTATTATTGAAAAAATCCATATTGTCAGAGAATTCACAGCGGTAAGAAACAAAGTATCTCCACCTGCGACTAAGATACCAGCCCCAACCCAAAATAATCCATCTAGAAAGAGCAATCCCCAAGAGTATTTTAAAGCTAATATTGATTGATCTATAAAATATTGAGAATATCCGGAAAGATCCCCAAAAAATACTTTCAATACTAGCTCTGGGTAGAATACTAATGGTATAGATATACATGCTATATACGCACCATTAAGTCTAAGGCCAGAAGAAAGCAATTTATTCATTATATTGATTTTCTTTGCCCCTATCATATTAGATGCTATTACGCATACCCCCTTTGATACACCATCTGTAAAAAACATAAAAAAGATTATGATATTTTGAGTCATAGATTGTATATCTGAATACCCTTTTCCCAAGTGAGAAGTGATTAACAACACTGAAAACCAACCAAATATCTCTACACTTACACCTATAGCATTAGGCAACCCAATTTTTAGACATCTTTTAAATAAGCTAAAATCAAACTGCATAAATCCAGTATTATATTTGATACGATTCTTCCTGCTCAGAAACATCGCGAATAATACCGCCGCCTGAAAGACACTAGAAATCACAGTAGCATACGCAGCTCCAACAGGACCAAAAGCTGGTATTGATTTCCAACCAAACACCATAACAATATCAAGCAGTATATTGAGTGCATTCCCCAAAATAACAATAACTGTAGTAGGAATTACTTTTCCTCTTCCAATATAAAATGCAGATAAAGCAGAAATCATAGATGGTATTGGTGCAAAAAACATACACACTTTATAATATGGATCTCCGTATTTTAAGAATTCTTCTTTGAGAAAAAAGCCTCCTCCATAGAGGCTCATCGGTATAGAAATTAGGAATAACGCGAAAGAAAACCAAAGCATCTGCCATACTGGAGAAGCAATTAGGTGTGTTTTATTTGACCCATTATACCGCCCAACAAACACCTCCGAAATAGAAGCCAATAAAACCGCTCCAAATTCCAATATACCACAATTTTTACCCGCCATCGTCACGGGGGATAATGCAGCAACATCATAATTTGATACAACAATACGGTCCACTAAAAACATTGTATGTATAGACAAAACCGTTAGAACCAAAGGAATAGACACTAAAAGTAACTGTCGAAAACTTGTAATAGGATATTTATTATTTAACATACATGTCTCAATTCTATTTAAAAGATCAAGTGCTAATGGCAAGAGCCACCAATTTATTTGAGCATCTACTTTTATAGTATTAGAATAAAGTATAATAGATCCTAATCAACGGAAATATGAAGAAGAAAATTATTGAACAATCAAAACCTGTACTAGATCTAAGAGAGAATGATTTTGTTCGCACAGTAAACCACCAAGAAGTCTTATCATCATTAAAGCATGAGGCGCGGTTTAATATAAGATATATCTTCATGACAATAATATCTGTCAGTATAGCGACCATGGGTATTATACAAAATGATGTTGTTGTGGTTGTAGGTGCAATGCTTATTGCGCCAATGATGAACCCTATTGTACTTCTGGGTTTCTCTATCTGCCGATTCAACAAGATTGAATTCATACATAGTATAAGGAGTATTTTAATAGGTATATTCCTTTGTATAGTATGTTCTTTTCTCATAGTCAAAATATCTCCTATGCAAGAAATCACCGATCAAATATTATCCAGGACGCAACCAAATATATATAACCTACTTGTTGCATTATTCTCTGGGGCCGCCGGCACATATACAAAAATAAAGAGAAAAGGAGGAGAAATTATTGGTGTAGCACTTGCATCTTCGTTGATTCCTCCTTTATCAGTTGTGGGGTTCTCGCTTGCAATTGCACATTACGACATGGCAAGAGAAGCTATATTCCTATTTCTAACAAACTTAGTAGCAATAGCTTTGTCTGGCACAATTTTAGCTAGATGGTATGGGTTTGGTTTTAGTATCAGTAAAAAGAAATTCTTACTACAGATTACTTCATATTTAATAGCATTAGCCATATTCTCTGTGCCATTAATTATGGCGCTAAAAGAAATAGTTTTTGAGGTTCAAGCAAAGCATATAATTTCTAATCAGATCAATAATTATCTTGATAAAGAAGATCAAATAGAAAATTATTTAAACTCTATAAAGGTAATTTTTCATAATAAGAAAAAAGTCTCTATTGATATCAGGGCTGTAGTATTGACGAAAAGTTTTGATAAATATGCAGAAAAAAGAATAAAAGAATCCTTAGAAAAATCCCTAGAAAAACCAGTGCATTTAATTATAGAGCAAATTATATATCAAGAATAATCTATTTTTTGTAATAGTAAGTAAAAGCACTAACAGGAATAGAAAGTATATATATGCCACATAATGCGGATATAGTCATCCAAGGCTTTATAGCTAAAGCTGCAATTAAAAGCCCCACAGAGGCAAGGATTAAAGTGACATATTCAGGGGATACATGCATTTTCTTTATAGAAAAAGTCCTAATCCTACTTGCAGTCGCAAAACCAACAATGATAGAGTAAAAAGCTATAACCCAAGGATTATAAAGAAATGGAATATCTTGGAATTCAATATACAAAACAATAGGTAACATAACCAAAATACCAGATGCAGGGGCAGGAACCCCTACAAAAAACAAATCTTGCTCTTTCTTAGAATCTTCACTTACTGACGCAACATTGAACCTTGCCAATCTAATTGCCATACATACAGCAAGTACCAATACAACACCCCATCCTACACCCTGTATATGGATATTACCCAATACCCATAAATACACAACTATAGCAGGAGCTACACCAAAATTGATAAAGTCAGCAAAAGAATCTATCTGCGCACCAAAATCACTCACTACATCAAGATAACGCGCAAGCCTTCCATCCATACCGTCAAGGAAAGCAGCAAGCAAGATAAGTAATACACTATGCTCCCATTTCTGGTCAAAAGCATAACGCACAGATGTTAGACCAGCACATAAAGCTACCAAAGTAACAATGGTAGGAAAAAGCCTACTCATAGGCATCGCCTTCTTTAAGACAATTTTCTCCTTTGTACCCTTAACAGCTTTGGCTTTGATCATTTTACTTCACCTTTCAAGGCGATTTTATCTCCTAGATGACATAGAATTGTTTCACCAGATATAACTCTTTGACCCTGCACAACCTTAGGAACCTCTCCTTTTGGCAAGAATATATCAGCCCTACTGCTAAATTTAATAATACCGTATCTGTCTCCAGTTTTAACTTCCTGGCCTTCTGTTAAGTCACATACTATCCTTCTAGCAATTAATCCTGCAATCTGTGTAAAGATTAAATTTTTCTTTCCACCAATATCTACAACAACGTGATTTCTTTCGTTGTCTATACTTGCTTTATCTAGAGAAGCATTAAAAAATTTCCCAGGATGGTATAGAATCTTGATAATTTTTCCACTGATAGGAACACGATTTACATGTACATCAAATATATTCAAGAAGATACTTATTCTTGTTCTAACTTCTTTGGGCATACCAAGTTCTACTGGCACTTCCACGTCTTCAATTTTTGATACCACACCGTCCGCAGGGCTTACAACAAGCTTTTTATCGGTAGGCACAACTCTATTTGGGTCTCTAAAAAAGTATAAACACCATAAAGTTAATATCACACAGATCCAGCCTAAAGGCTCCCACATCATCCCAATAGCAGTTGCTGCAATTGCTCCAACGCAAACAAAGAAATAACCATCTTTATGCAATTGAGGAAAGTATAATTTTGAATTCATAATCGACCTATAAAATTGAATATGTCACAATACTCATAATTCATTGAAAACACAAGTAATCTCATGACCATATCTCAATGTATATTGGGATGCGACCGCCTCTAAAACGATATACCCTCCTACCACCTGATAATTCACTATGGATTCGTTCCCTTTGCTATCAACTTGGAAAAAGGCAGGAATCGGAGCATTCTGGGATTTAAATTGAAAATATGTAAACCTACCATCATCAAAAATCTTAACTGGCGCAACAACATCAGATCCACTTATAGTATATTTAAAATTATATTTTTCTCTTTTGGAAAGATCTGGAAGGGAGGGACCTTCTTGCGAGGAAAAATCCATAGCACCATTTGAACTTCCTGGATATAGAAATTTTACTGCGAACACTAACCCTGGGTCATTAATATTAGATGCTTTTTTAGCATGGAGCTCAAAGAAATAGATCCTCCTATTTGTAATCAAGGTCATATTTGTTGTTGCATCTTCATCTATAGGCTTCAAGAAAATACGGTTACCAGATGGTATAATCTGCCATGCTACACTGTCACCCATAGATATAGTATCAACTGTTTCACCCTGCTCTAATTCTATGTTACCCTGGTATCCGTAATATCCAATATATTTAAAAACATCGTTAGGGTGATATACCATAACCCTAATGCGGCTATCTACAGATGTAGCACGAGGTTCCCTCATTGCGAAAACAGGGTTCATCAACATTAAAGCAACAAAGAATAGGGCCGCACTAATTTTGAACTTTCTCAACTTCATAGTTGGTTACAATAAAACTTAAATTTGCGTCTTTAGATTCTTTAAAATCATAGTCTGACACATAAAAATTCACCTTCGCTTCAAAAGCCTCTGAAGATCTAGCATTTGTATATATATTATAATTTTGTTTGTTATATTTTACAGCAATAATCTTTGCGTTAGGGTCATAACTTGTAGAAATAACATCTATTTTGCTCCTCTCACCATTCTTATATAAAGCCGCAGGGTGACTTTCATCCTTCTGACTCATTGCCTCGTAATAAGAATTAAAAATATTTTTTTCCGTACTACGCAAAATGAAATAGTAATTTGACTTATATCTATTAGGCTCATAGACCTCACGAGCATTTATATATTTCGTTACCAAATATTCCATTATTGATTTCTCTGTATTTTCACCAGATTCATCTATATTTTCTAATTTTACTTGTTTAGATAAAGTATTCGGAACCCTTACTATTATTCCCACTTGCTCTGATAATGGAAACACATTCCACAGACTATATAATACAAATAAGAATACTACAGATATAGAGATACCAGCACCCATCATGAAAGCATTGCTTCTCATGGGGTATAAGAACACGTCATTATACCAGTGCAACGCTTCTTTAAAATAGCTACCATCTTCTACGCTTTCTTCAATGCGATTTTTAGACATTCTGTATTTCAATCATAAGGTCTCACTCTCATGTTACCATGCAACCCAAAATTATATAATGATTATTTTGGAAGAACCAAACAAAAGGCTTATTCTTTCCTCTGATCTGTATCCTAAAATCCAGAAAGGTCTTTTACAGACACCCTTCATCATCTGAAGGCAATTGCACAAGATCTACTTAATCTTGGTATCTTTTACAACAATATTCATCACTTAATGCCGCAGCCCCTGATACAATTCCAGACGCTATAAAAGGCCAAGCCAAACAATCATAACCAACATAAAAAACAACTAAAGCAACAAGAACACTTAAAAAAGAATCATCTACATGACCATTTGTAGACTCCTCTATTACCTTATCTGCCTTATCGTCGCACTACCTTTTAACCAACATACATTCTATGGATATATTTATTAGACCCTAAAACAAGATATTGTGTGGTCATTAAGAATTCCAACTGCCTGCATAAAAGCATAAATAATAGTTGATCCTATGAATTTAAAGCCCTTATCCTTTAGGTCCTTACTCACCAAATCTGATAAATTACTTTTAGAAGGATAATCACCAAGTGATTCAAATTGGCTTCTTATTGGCTTTCTTCCAACAAATCCCCATAGATAGGAACTAAAAGAGCCAAATTCTTGCTGTATTTCTAATATTTTTTTTGCATTATTAATAGAAGCACAGATCTTCAATCTATTTCTTATGATCCCTGTGTCTTGCATTAGGGCTTCTATTTTTTGATCATCATATGAAGCTACTTTTTTAGGATCAAATCCATCATATACCTTTCTATAATGGCCTCGCTTTTTGAGCACTGTTATCCAACTTAACCCAGCTTGAGCAGATTCTAGAGTAAGGCATTCAAATAACTTTGTATCGTCATATATCGGAACTCCCCACTCTTCATCATGGTAATTTATATATATCTTATCCTCTGTAACCCAAGGACATCTAATAACAGTTTTCATTTAAACTATTTAGGTTTGATCATTTCATCGACTTTGACCATCTTGTCATACTGATCTGCTGTAAGCAGATTCAGCTCTACAGAAGATTCCTTCAAAGTAATTCCCTTCTCATGGGCATTTTTAGCAATTTTTGCTGCATTATCATAACCAATATGAGGGTTTAATGCAGTAACCAGCATTAGAGATTTGTCACGCAGATCTTCTATACGCGCAATATTAGATTTGATTCCTGAAACACATTTATCTGTAAAATTCACAAGACCTGTTGAGATCAAATCCATTGATTTTAGAATATTGAATATTATCACTGGTTTAAATACATTTAGCTCTAAATGTCCATTTGACCCAGAAATAGTGACAGCCATATGATTACCCATTATCTGCGCACAAACCATAGTAATCGCTTCACATTGAGTGGGGTTCACCTTACCAGGCATAATCGATGAACCGGGCTCATTTGCTGGTAGATCTATTTCACCTAAACCACATCTAGGACCTGATGCAAGAAGACGTATATCATTAGCGATTTTCATCACGCTAGTAGCTATCACATTCATTGTTCCAGATACTTCTACCATAGTATCGTTAGATGCTAATGCTTCAAATTTATTTGGAGCAGTTTCAAATTTCAAACCCGTTTCTCTCGATACAGAATTTGCAAATTCTTTAGCAAAATTCTTATCTGTATTGATACCAGTACCTACTGCAGTCCCCCCTTGAGCTAGATATGAAACCCTCTCAATGCTAGATTTAATTCTATCAATATTAAAGATCATCTGCGTAGAGTAAGCAGAAAATTCATCACCTAAAGCTAGAGGCGTTGCATCCTGCAGATGCGTTCTACCTATTTTGATAATTTTAGCAAACTCTGTAGCTTTTTTTTCTAAAGCTTTTTGGAAATACTCAAGAGATTTTATAAATGTCCTATGTAATTCTAACATCACAGAAATATGCATTGCTGTAGGAAATACATCATTAGAGGACTGCCCCATATTCACATGATCATTTGGGTGAATAGGATCTTTTGATCCAATTTCTCCACATAATCTCTTAATCGCAAGATTGGAGATTACTTCATTCATATTCATATTTGTTTGGGTACCAGAACCTGTTTGCCAAACACTCAGAGGGAATTGGTTGTCATATTTACCATCAATAATTTCATCTGCAACTTCAGATATAGCATGGGCTTTTTCTTTATCCAAAAGACCTAATTTGCAATTTGTTAAAGCAGCGCATTTCTTTACAATCGCCAGAGCTCTAACTAATTTAATAGGCATCTTATCGCTGCCTATCTTAAAATTTTCAATTGATCTTTGAGTTTGAGCTCCCCAATAACAATCTGCTGGAACCTTAATTTCTCCCAAAGAATCTTTCTCTATCCTGTATTCCATATAAACCTCTATAAATCTCTTATTACAAAATATAATATAGTTTATATTAGCAGAGTTACAAAAATAAATTCAAATCTTATTATTTATCTAGATATTCCGCAGGCCTTAATAATCTTTTTATAAGAAGAAGAAAATGAACGAAACCTATTCGCCAAAGCATTCACCCACATACTATACAGAGGGGTACAAATAACTATGTTTGCACAAAAATATGCGAGCATAGTAGAAAAGATTATATCCGTAATCCAGTGCGCTCCACTCATTAAACGAGGAAGACAGAAGAATATTGCAACTATCCAAGTTACTAAGAAAATTCTTTTAGGAAAGAATTTCATAGAAAATATAGCAAAATAAGGCATTACAAAACCATGTCCTCCTGGAAATGATTTTGTAGCATTGTCCTTGATATCATGATCTCCAAAATACTCTGATAACCTCAAAAAAGGCTCTAATACCAATGAAGGAGAAGATCTTTTTATATGCAAAATATCAAAGAATATCAAGTTTATAAGCATCAAACCGACTTGTAGCCATAATCACATCAAAACAACCTTAGAAGTAGAGGTCATTTTATCTTTTTTTGAAGTATACACATACCATACATTTAGCATAACCATTATGGCTAGGCTTACATACGTCTCTGGTTTTAGGCTCATTATTGCCCAAAAATACTTCCAAGAATCACCTAAATTCAGAGATTCATTTAAAGATAAAGCAATCAATTTATCCAACTCCCACAGCATCTCCCCAAGATCCTTATAAAACCACAATAACAAACTCATCACAGGTAGAAGAGCTGAAATTGCAAGTTTATTGATATGCCAATTATTCTTTTTCAACATAAAAAACCCTATTAGTCTCTGATAGAGCCGCTTAATTTAGATTGTACAAACTTGATAATTCGATTTGATAGGTTACTAATAACCTCTTCTGTTAACGTTTTGTCATCCGATTGCAGTATCACGTTAACAGCAACAGACTTCTTACCTTCTCCTATTTTTTCACCTTCGTAAACATCAAATATTCTTACTTTCCTAATGATTTCAGAATCAATCTTTGAAATCCCTTCAACAATTTTTCCTGCAGCAATATCTGAATCTAATAAAAATGCAAAATCTCTAGAAACTGGCTGGTAGTCCGATAAATTAGATTCTTGGCTTTCTTTGTGAACTTCAGGAATATTTTCTAAAAATACTTCAAAACCAAAAGATGGCTTTGAGATTTTCATGTCTTTTAATATCGTTGGGTGCAACTCTCCAACATACCCCAAAAGGTTTTTACCAATCTTGATTGAGGCAGATTTACCTGGATGGTACCAAGATGGAATACTTGCTTTTGAATATTCTACGCCTGATTCGCTTACGCCAAATATGGATAGTATTTGATTTACAGCTTTTTTAGCATCGAAGAAATCATAACTTCTATCGTCTTTATAAATATTTTTCTCCGCAGTATTTCCAGAAAGTATACCAGAAACTAGATTAGTTTGTTTCTCGCAGAACTTCGTACTGTAAACAGGACCTATTTCAAAAAATGCTAAATCTTCAACAGAGCGCGCATTGTTTTTTTGAACCGCAGATAGCAAATTAGGCAGCACAGACCCCCTCATCACGTCTAATTCATCACTAATTGGATTTTTGAGAAGCATCTCTTCTTCATATACGCCAAATTTCTTGGCAATCTCTGAAGACATGAAAGACCATGTAATCAATTCGTTATATCCTGATGCAGTAAGAACAAATCTCACATGACTATTCTTCCTATCTTTAGCTCCTATTGACCCTTTATATACATTGCAAGACACAGGAAGCATTTTTTCCGGGATATTGTTATATCCATGAATCCTTGCAATCTCCTCTACTAAGTCTTCTTGAATTTTTATATCGTGACGCCATGATGGAATAGTAACCTCCACATTATTTTCATCAAGATCTTTCACTACAAAGCAAAGCCTTTTAAATATGTCTAAGATGACATCTTTATCTAGATATATACCTAGAAGCTTCTCTGATTTATGAAGGTTGAATTTCAGTACCCCCAAAGGCTTAGATGCCTCTCCCACAGCTATCTTTCTACTCACCGCACCTCCACATAATTCTGAAAGTAAATCCGAGGCTATATCGACAGATTCTGAGGTGAAGTTATGATCTACACCACGCTCAAACACATATTTTGCCCTTGTCTCTACATTTAGCCTGCGTGCAGTTTTTGCAATTGTTACAGAATCAAATACAGCAGCCTCCAATAAAATATTCTTTGTATTCTCATCACATTTTGTTGCTTCGCCACCTAAAATTCCGGCAAGACTACAAATTTTTTCATCATCTCTAATAACTAAATCTCCCGCTTCAAGACTATATTCTTTACCATCCAATCCAAGGAACTTGGAAGGATTCTTTAACTCATCAACTACCAACCCACCTTTGATCTTATCTGCATCATATACATGCATAGGACGACCAAAAGAATAATTCATATAATTTGTTATATCTACAGAGGCAGAAATAGGAGCTTCCCCTATCGCTTCCAACAATGCCTTTATATCTTTACTACTTTCTGCATTTTTAACATCAGAAAAATATCTATGCACAAACAACCTGCATTTGTCTTTAACAGCTATTTTCACTTCTATCGGGTTCTCTACTTCTGCTTTCAGAGAGTTAACGGATAACTTCTTCAAAGCACCAACACCATAAGCTGCTATATCTCTTGCAATTCCCTGCACAGACAAACAATCAGGTCTGTTAGGAGTAACCTCAACTTCAATCATAGGGTCTGCAAATTGTGGCATAGCCTCCAATAATTTTTCACCTATTTTTACATTATCTGGCAATTCCACAATACCATTTCCATCTGCACCTAAACCTATTTCTGCAGCAGAACAAAGCATCCCTACACTCTCTATTCCCCTGATCTTCCTTTTCTCTATCTTAAATTCTCCACCAGGCATTACTGTGCCCAAAGGTGCCAGAATAACTTTCAACCCCTCTCTAACATTAGAAGCACCGCAAACTATTTCATCAGAACCCGATCCATAATCTACCTGGCATAGATTTAATTTGTCCGCATTTGGATGTTTTCTAATAGATTTAATTTGTGCCACTATGAATGGCGAAAGTTCAATGGTTCTATCTATAACTTTCTCCACTTCAGTTCCGCTCTCCGTAAGAGCATCGCATATTTCATCCCCCGTATAATTTGTGTCTAAAAATTTCTCTAACCAAGATAGGGTAAATTTCATTTTCCAAGTCCCCATATTATTTTTGGTATACGATAGAAATCTATCCCGTGTTTTTCAGACCAATTAACATTGCCTTCAAAGAAAGTTCTAAGGTCACTAATGCCATGTTTCAGCATCGCCAGCCTTTCAACTCCCATACCAAATGCAAAACCTTGATATTCTGAAGGATCAACATCAACTTGTTTCAATACATTCGGGTGTACCATTCCACATCCCAAAACTTCAAGCCATTTACCGCTCTCACCCATTGAAATATCAACTTCCGCAGAAGGTTCAGTAAATGGAAAGAAATGAGGCCTGAATCTAATTTTTATATCCTGACCTTCGAAGAAATTATACAAGAACTCCTTCAAGCATCCCTTCAAATGTCCCATATCTATATTATGATCTATATAAACACCCTCAACTTGATGGAACATCGGAGTATGGGTTTGATCAGAGTCACATCTATATACTCTCCCTGGAGAGATAAATTTAAACGGAGGAGTGGAAGTGCTCATGGTTAAAATCTGCACTGTAGAAGTATGAGTGCGGAGCAACTCTCCATCGTTTTGCATATAGAAAGTATCATGAAGCTGCCTTGCCGGGTGGTCAGGCGCTATATTTAATGCATCAAAATTATGGAAATCATCTTCTATCTCTGGTCCATATTCAATTCCAAATCCCATATTACCAAAAATTTCTGTAATCTCATCCATTGTGTGGGAGATAAGATGCACCTTTCCTTGTTTTGAGTCTCTCGTAGGCAAAGAGATATCTATAGATTCACTACGCAGTTTTTTCTCAACTTCTTCTTTGCTTACCCTTTCAGAAGCAGAATCCAAAGCATCGGTTAATTTTGTTTTGAGTATATTGAGATTTGTTGCAAAATCTTTCTTTTGATCATTTGGCAAATCAGAGAGTTTACGCATTTCCTGCGTAATAGCACCACTCTTACCTAAGTAAGAGACTTTAATATCCTGAATTTCTTTTAAATTTGACGAAGCTTTTAGTCTTGAGATAGTGGTATCTAACTGAGACTTAAGATGATCCATGATAGGATAAAATATTTAGCTTGCTTTTAAATTCTTTGTTCCTTGATCTTTAACTTGCGCAACTAGCTGAGCAAAATCTTCACTATTACGGACTGCAATATCAGCAAGAATTTTTCTGTCTAGCTTAATACCAGCAACACTAAGACCATGAATGAACTGAGAATATGTCATGCCATGCTCTCTAGAAGCAGCATTAATACGCTGAACCCATAAACCACGCATATCACGTTTACGGTTTCTACGATCTCTGTATGCATATTGCAAAGCTTTCTCAACTTTTTGTATAGCAACACGGAAACAGTTTTTTGCACGACCTCTAAAACCTTTTGCAAGCTTTATAATTTTTTTATGTCTTGCTCTTGTAGTCGTACCAGCTTTAACTCTAGCCATCTTTTATCCCCTAAAATTTTATTGGTAAGGTAAAAATTGTTTAATACTCTTTGCATCAACAGCACAAAGAGTAGTTGTTCCTCTTTGATCTCTGAGTTGCCTTTTACTTCTTTTTGTCATGCCATGCTGCTTACCAGCTTGGTTACATTTTACTTTTCCAGAAGCAGTAACGCTAAATCTTTTCTTAACTCCTGACTTTGTTTTCATTTTTGGCATAACTAAACTCCTATTTTTGACCAAGGAACGGGATCACCTTTAGCATCGAATGCTAATTGACCACCTTCATATTGTACTGCCATAAAATTTCTTCCCATTGAAAGGAACTTTACTGGCTTCACCTTTTGCCCGTTAAACAATATATCTTTTGCTTTTTCACGACCTAGCGGGTTATTTTTACTAGCTGTTTTTGCTTTACCCATAACAATATCTTACTTAAATCTCTATTGAGGCGCCAAACTTAGCCCCTTATTGATCGTTAGTCAAGCAAAATGTTACTGTATTTCGTATATACAAAACAAATCTCGCTACTCTTAACTTTAATTTCTTTAAAAACTCCTAATATCTGTATAATAAACTTGAAGCTATATTATTGATAAAATTAACTCGCAGCTTACATTATGATTATTGATGAAACACATCCTCCCAGTGGGACATTGTACGAAACTTCCAGTAAAGCATACGAACTCTGCTTACCTACATATAATTCCCCTCCATGCATTATCATCGATACTACTGTATTGGGTGTTCAGATGGACCTTTTCGCATTCTCTATTCTCTCCTCTATATTGGGGTACCGTGCTTTTTCCCTCACTTGGAAATCGATGAATCATTTAGAAGAAAGACACTGGAATATCTTTGGATTCTAAAACTACAGAAAAAACTACCTCTTAGAGCGAAACAGAATATCTTTTTCTTTACTGTAAATGCTAGTACTGACATCAAATAGGCCCAAAATAGTATGAGGAAGATTATCATGGGAAAATTCTTCACTCTTATAAGAATGCAATTTTGATATATTTATATGACCTTTAAAACCATCACCAAACCACATAAAACTAGCTATATGCTTCTGGGCATCAGGAGCCATAAAGTAAGGGATACCATGAAGATAAAGACCACCCTCCCCCAAGCTCTCACCATGATCACTCATATAAAGCATAGCAACATCATGAGACTTATCATATTTCTTCAAAAACCCTATAGTTTCAGATAAGAAATAATCAGTATAAAGAACTGTATTATCATAAGCATTATTAATCTCTTCATCCGTACACTCATTCAGCATACTTGTCTTACATACAGGTTTAAATTTCTCAAATTTTCTTGGATAGCGCTTGTAATATGCTGGGCCATGGCTTCCCAGCTGATGAAGCACTATAAAAATATCTTTTCTTTTATTCTTACTTACATAATCATCCAGTCCTACCAACATTAAATCATCTCGACATTCCGAGTATTTTTTGTCGTTCTTTTTCTTATATCTTCCTATCTTATCTTCATCTCGACAATCAACCTGATGTTTTTTCTTCCACCCTTCGTTCCTTATCGTTTCATATTTTACCCTATCTGCAACACCACTTGAGCTAGAATTGTTGTCTCTCCATAATATTTCTATTGCTCCAGTATGAGATAGAACATCTAGCGTATTCTCAGTATACATAACTTTAGTATTACTATAATCCTTCCGGTCAAAAACAGAGAACATACATGGAACTGACACTTGGGTTTT
>Ga0206124_10000826_pt1 | contig 25013 bp, 30 predicted proteins | sample Helgoland_Spring_3_FD_148671 | JGI IMG/M metagenome (GOLD analysis project Ga0206124, IMG submission 148671) | Pelagic subsurface seawater microbial communities from Kabeltonne, Helgoland, North Sea - Helgoland_Spring_Bloom_20160321_2 | ecosystem: Environmental > Aquatic > Marine > Epipelagic ... | reverse complement strand
AAAATAGCCTTGTTATGTCGTTTAGTTCTTTATTTTTCATGCCTATGTTTGCCTGTTATCGCCTCTCGCATAAAGCTCTGGACAGGAATATTTATCTGCGTATATTATTAGGCGGTGAGATTTTGGCGAAGTTTATTTTTAGGAATTGTGATATCTCTTTTGTCGCATGCGGCACTGATCACACACTGTTCGCACAATGGCGTCCTTGATTTACAAACAAGTTTGGCGTGTGTTATCAGCCACATGTGAGCACCGTACTTGTATTTGCTAGGCGTTGTATCGTTGACTGTGATCGAAGCCTTGCCCTCATCTAGACTGTTGGCCCATCCAAGCCTCCATAACATCCTGAACACGTGTGTGTCCACCGCTATGTGTGGTTCGCCAAATACAAATCTCATCACGATGTCTGAACTTTTCCTACCAACACCCGGCAACGTCATCAGTTCTTTCTGTGTGCTTGGCACACTTCCGTTGAACTCCTCTAATAACATTTTACTTGTTGCAAGTATGTTTTTAGATTTAGCATTGAACAGACCTGCAGGTTTGATCGCCTCGATGATTTCATCCTGTGACAGTTTCAACATATCTTCTGGAGTATCAGCAAGTGCGAACAGTTGTCTACAAGCGACCGCTGTCCTTTTGTCTTGTGATTGTGCTGACAGCATTACACCTATGAGACTGGTGTATGCTTTTGAATATATTTTTGCTTTGGGTTTCTGGTTTGAATATTCTGTATAGAGAGAACTTAATTTCTCGTAAATGTAGTCGATGTCATTACTGTTCTTCATCTGAGTGCAGTTCGTTTAGAAGTTGTCTCAGTTTGCCACCTTCGACTGTGGCTTTTACTTTGCCTACGGTATCACCCTTACGAGGATCTGGCACTTCCGGCCTAGCATCTTTTGGTGTACTGTCGCCTGCAGATACCTTAGATGTTTGTTTCAAGGAATCATATATTGTGCTACGCTGTTTGTCAAACTGTTTGTATTCGGGATCATCTGCTAAGTCTCTGATTCTCAAACTGTCCACGTCAAACTCTAGATCTACTTTTTGTCCTACACCAGAACTTGATCTGGTTTTCATAAATTGTATTTGATATCTTCCTCGTTCTTTCATTGCTCTGGACGTGAATATACCTATCACGTTATCTGCTGTCTGTATCTTGGATAGTCCAGGGGAGATGTGACTGTGGTCAAACTCTATCTCTTCAACGGATGCCCTGTTCAACTGTGATGCTGTTGCCAACACACACTGTTTTTCCACAACCAAGTTTCTCAGTTCCTCACTCACATACTTGTCTTTTATGAACAAGTCTGCCGGACTTATTCTTTTGCTCTTGGGCATCATGAGATCCAAGTAGTCAATCAGTATACAGTCTACTTTCTTTTTATTTTTAAGTTCCAGTTCTTTGAGATATGTCCTAACATCCAATACGTTGCTACCACTTGGCAAGTATTTGATCTGCAAGTTACCTGATTTCTTCTTCAACATCTTGACCTTCATCTCAACGTTGTCAATTTCCGGAAACACTTTCTTGGTTGGAATGTTAGTCATCATTGCATCAAGCCTCATGGCAGTAAGTTGCTCACTCAATTCAAAAGATATGTAACAAACGTTCAGTCCGGCCTGTGCCCAGTTAACTGCAAGATTCTGTAAGAACAAACTCTTGCCTGCACCTGAACCACCTGCGAATATGTTCAGTTCTCCTCTGTTGAATCCACCAAACAATTTCTTGTCTAGGTTCTGCCAGCCTGTGCTGATCTGTCCGTTGTTGTCTTTTAAGGCTTCGAGTCTTCCTCGAGGATCCTCGAAGTAGTCTGTTCCAAGATCTCTTGTGAGTCCCACGCTGACTGCTTCCTTGACCATGTCTTCCACAGGAGCATAATCTCCCTTCTCTAAAAGATCAGCAGATGATAGTATTGCTTGTTCAAGTGCCTTGTGTCTCGAGAATGTTTCAAATTCGTCTAGCAACCAATTGAAGTGTGCTGGATCTAGATCCTTTGCTGTTTTTAACTTTATGTCGTGTTGTGCATTGACTATCTCAACCTCCGGCATCACTTTGTACTCGTCCATGTAATCCTTGACGAACTTTGCAATAGGTTGCAGTTTACGATCAAAGGAGCCAGGATTGAATATGTTCTGTGCTCTAGCAAATGATTCAGCATCTGCTAGTAGCATTTCTATATAAAGTTTTTGTACGTCAAATGTATATTCAGCCATTGTTTACTCCGCACTGTAGTTTACAACATTCGTGAGCAGAAGTAAACTGTTTTGTTGACTCAAAAAAATTTGTAACAATTTCATTACCTAAAATATCCTCTAGGGTTGTATCTTTAATGTTGAAATTATTTTGCTTTGGTGAAAATACATTTTTGTATTTGTATCTATACGTTCCCATCCAACAACAAGGGTAAAAATTTCCTTCAGCATCTATGTATAGATTGTTTGTTGGTAAGTCATTATTCATGCATCTTGGTTTCATATTGGTACGATAATTTGCATCACTTAATACTTTTTCTTGATGTTGGTAATTGTTATCAACATACTTCGTTGGCATAAGGTCTTTGTTATCAAGCCATCTATCGCTTTGCTCTAATTTGAATGCGTCAAACCCTAATTTGAAACACAATTTTTTTGCTTGTTCGATCTGGTGCTCGTTGTGTTTGAAAACGATGTATTTCCATGTTAGTCTACACTTACGTGTCTTGCTTTTTTTGAAAACTTCTATACCGTTCATGATTGTTTTCCACTTAGCATTTTTCCTATAGATATGATTTGTGTCTTCCAGTCCATCTATTGAAAATATGATCTCATCCTTCGTGCCTAGTATGTTGTTTAAATTTTCCCACCATTGTGCGGTTTTACTTGAACCATTTGTTGTAATTGACAATTCACAGTTATTATTTTTCAACCTACTGCATAATTCTAAAAAATTAGTATGGTATATAGGATCCCCGTTATTACCACAAAAATTGACAGTGTGATTTGGTGTAATAAAATTTACAAGTGCATCAATATCAACTTCGTGTAGTAAACGTTTCTTGAACGTGTTGTAAAACCAAGTCCTGTCACACAAAGGACATTCTAATGTGCATTTACTCGTTGCCTCTACGTGAAAACTAACCATACATTTTTCTTTTTAGATCGATTTTTAATTTTGTTGTTTCTGTTGTTTTCAAGATAGACTGTAGCACAAATAGTCGTCCATATTTTTGTACAGCATCCGATACATCACCAACCGTTTTGTCCCATTCTGGAAAAGCGACGCTCCAGCCAAATTCTGTTGCTTGGTCTACCAATTTTTGTCCGGGAGCATCTCTGTCTGGCACAACAATTACCTGTCTACCAAGACCATCAATCAACTCTCGCTGTGTGTCATTTATCTCCGATCCCAGTATGCTCACACCAGAAACGGTAATAGCATCAAATGGTCCTTCTGTTACTCCCACGAACTTCCTGGTCCAATCCTGTGCGTCCATGTTGAACACATACCCAGGCTGTACGTCCGTGTAATATTTTACTTTGTCTGATTGCTCGAACATCCTGCCCGTGAATCCAACTACCTCACCTCTCCAATAGAATGGTATCAACAATCTCTGATTCACGTCCCACACTTTGTCAGGTGAGTACATGAAGTCATACCAGTCGGCGCCTATGCCCCTGCTTTCCAAGTATTTCAGTAGTCCGTCGATTTTCTTCCATTGCTGTTCAGTTAGATCGTTAGCCACATACTTTTCTAACCACACATCCAGTTTGTGTGTATCCTTAGGCAACGTCTTGTTCTTGAATGTAACGAATTTCTTCTTCTCGTACTTGACATCTCCTTCTTCCTCACGCATGGCCTCTATGGCCAACTTACGTATGGTGTCCTCAGGTATGCCTATGTATCCCATGAACTGTCTCATCTTGTAGGTCAGTTTACGTCCTATCACATAACTGGCCTTGAATCCACAGTTGAAACAATGATAACTGACAGTGCCATCCGCACTGGTCATCAGTCCCCCACGTTTCTTCTTGTCAGCGGTCTCACCATTGTACACACAACAGGGTGCGTTGAAACTGATCCATCCGCTTGGGGTTTTCTTTCTGTTCGCAGGAAGACTAGTCAGAATTGTATTCTGTATAAGATTCATAATCTATACTATTTTACTGTCTATATAGGATTTTGTCAATCACGCCAGTGTTACCACTGTCGTTGCCCCAACTGAATCTCACACTATGGTAAACACCTGTGAAGTTGAAGTTGGATACTGTTGTAGAATTTGAGAAAGTATTCGTAGTGGATCCTGCATCTTCCATGGTAATATCAAAGTAATCGGTGTTGCTCGGTGAAGCACTCATCGTGCCCTGCACCCTCAATGCACCTGAGAAGTTTTTAGTGTACACTGCGATAGTGTGCAGTGCCTTGTTGTTGTTGATGCCTGGTCTGGAATCTATTGATCCTGATGTGTGTGCCAGTGGTCCGCCCACTGCTGTGAAACTTGATACACTAGTACTTGCAACAAATTCTGGATATGCACCGTCTAGCAATTCTATTGTGCCAGCGGCCGCGTATCCTGTGTCTGAATAAGTGATCTCTCTGCTACCGTCTGATTTGACTTCACGTACAGAGAAGTTATAGAACTTGGCATCCAGCGGTAATAGGTCTCCCTCTGTGATCGTGCAACTTGCATCACCTTTTGTGCTTACAGTAGATCCGTCATCTAATATGCTCAGTGTCTTTGTAAGAACTGCTTTCTTGCTCTCAGAATCGATCATATTGAACTCGTAGGTCTTGGAAGTGATGTCCTGTGCCTTCTGATCCTCGTTCTTGAACGTGAATGTGATCGGGTTCGATACCCCTCTGTGCAGTGTTAGTCGTCTATCGTACACTTTTGAGTTCCTTCCATGATAACCACTTATGTAGGCTATTACCAACTGATTTATTAAATACCTTTGTACTGTTTGCATAATACATATTTAACAGTATTTATAGATATAAAATGAACGAAATTTTTAACACTCTGAGAGACAAGTTCCCGTTCCTGAGCCTGATTAAAAAGGGCGACTTGGAGTATGTGGGCATAGTGCAGAACGAGGATGCAAATGTGATCAGTTTCTACGATTACGGCAGGCTTATGATGCCGCAGGACAAAATGAAGTTTCTTAAATGTGGGGAGACTTGGTGGCACGAGTCCAATCGTAAGTTACCAATCAACATATTTCTTAAGGGAGAATTTCGTTACTTTAGATCAACATTGGTAACATTAAATTCCAAGGATGTAGAGATTTTACACGGTCCCACAGTAAAACTTTCTGAAATTTCGAAGAAACGGCTGAAAAGAAGAACTATCCAATTAGTCCGAAGACCTACTTAACAGTAGTCAAAAAAAAAGATCGCTGTCTACGATCCCATCTTATTTTTATACCACGTGCTTTCCACAGATCTTGCCAGTAGGGCAGTTCCTGTTTGATCCAACGGGCATCCAATTGGCCTTCTTTGTTCAGTATCTTCCAGGTGTTTTTGGCTTTGATCTTCCAGTAGTCGGTGAGAAACTTTGATAACGACACAACCGAGAACGGTCCATCATTGGATAGGTCTACTACAGTGGGTTTGGATTTTTTAGTGAGTTTTTTATTTGTCTTGTTGTACACTAAAATTATATTTATCTTTTGTTATCAAATTCATCTGTACCACTATGGCCTGTGCATATGCCACAGCGTGTGATTTCTTGAAGAAGTAACTGCCGTCTGTGGGTTTGATCCACACTTCTTTCATTATGTCTACCCAGTCCTTGTACATCAACTGACGTTTAGCAGGACGTATAATGGCTAACACGGCCGCAAGTTGTTCTATGGTCTTTGGTTCAAGTTTAGACACTATGTTGTAATGACCATTTAGGTGGAAAAGATTTTCTACTACCTTAGGATCTTTTAACATGTCCCAGTCTGGTTCATGTATCATTAGTTCAACAAGTTCCTGTTCAGACTTGACGTCTTTGTATATGTTGACATTCAAGCAATCGATCTTGAAGTATCCTCGATCCTCCGCCTGCTTGTAATCCAATGATGCATGTCCTGTAACAGGGTGTTCCGGTACTGCATGGAAGTAAACTCCAGTTTTGTGTTTCTCGGACTTGCCGTCTTTGATCATTGATGCTGGTGTGTGTTTGAATAACTTTAATGTGTTGTCTCTATCAAAGAAGTCTATGTCAACGTCAGGCATTAGTGTACACTTCCTTTTTCTTTTTCTGCATGTTCGATCATCTTATCACGTGATCCTGGTTGTAGCACTTCCAATACATCAAGCAGTTTCTTGTATCCTTCTGTTTTCAACATATCCTTGTTAACTTTTGGCATTATGACTCTGCCTACAGACCCGTCTTCTTTGATTATCACAGCACAGTCGCCGTCGTCAAACTCTAAGTTGTCAGACACTTCTAAATCTATCTTAGACAATCTTTGCCTCCCTTGCTGTGTCCTGTACCAGCATGTGATCAGCAGGATAGCTCTTCAATTTGCTTGGCCAGAAACTTGTGTTAATGAATCTTTCTATCATCTGTAATTGTTCGTCATTAAATGATTTTAACATCCTTTTCCCTGCGTTGCAACCTAGCAACAACCATGGACTTATCTTGCCTTGTTGTATGTGTTGCACTGCCCTGTTCTTGTTCACGAGTCGGAAGTAGTCTGACCACTGTGCGTTCTGTTCTGTAGCCCAGTCCATCATGGTCGCAATGCTTCTCTGTAGTGCGGCCTCGACCGGCTCTGACTTAATGGCCTCGATCAAGTACATTTCATAGAGGTCATCCCTCGCCCAGTGATCTAGTTTGACTTTTGACCGTAGCACATAATCAATGTATTTTTCAGGATATAGCGGATTGATATGCATGATGAATCTACCAAACTTAACGAATGCGTTGTAGTATGAACTCTTGACGAAATCGTCGTATGTTTTTGTTTTGGAGTTGTGTTGGTGTATCTGATAGAATCTCTGGAATACCATGAATGCATTCACTACCCATTTCTCATCACGTTGAAGATACCTTCTCTTAGGTTCGCACAGATGCACTTGCAGTGTACGTTCCTTGGCAAACTCCTTGCCACAATATGTGCATTTATTTGTCGATGCCATGTGCTTCTATCAGTTCCTCTAGTTCTCTGTCAGTTATTACTTTGTCTAGCGTCTCTAGGTCTGCTTCCTTCCATGTTGGGTATATGGCCTGCAGTTTCTTAAGACTCTTGTTGGGTACACGCTTCATTGGTTTCAGCCATGGATGGAACTGCTGTGTCTCTGCACCACACATGGCGGTCAGTATCCATAACAGTTTCTTGTGTTTGCCTAGCGTGAAGCAGTGTTTGTTCACACACTCGTTGACCATCTCTACGTAGTGTTCCACGTAGAACGGATCCTTAGATGACACGCTGGAAACGTATCTCATCAGCATGTAGGGTGAGTACAGTGATTTCTCCTTGTCGTCGATCCTGTCGAAGTAGTCCTTGTTCCTAAAGTCAACGGCCTTGAGTCCGTTCCTTAGATCAAAAAATTTTCTATTTTTTTCTGCTGGCATATTTTAGTGCAAACATTGTACAATCTTTCGCTGTTGCAAATGTTAATTTTAGTTTCTTGTTCTTGTGTTGTAAACCTGAAAATTGGAATTTGTGTTTCTTCATGAAGTCAAAGAAGTTATACATCCAGTCTTCGTCCATCCACACAGCAATCTTGTTACTGGTTATCAGTATTGGTGCGTCAATCGTTATTGTTTTTCTACCAGACAGAGCCATAGTCCACTTGTTCACACTGTCTCGAGATGTCCTTAACGAAGTAGGCGCACATGGGCTTTGGACCATTGTTCAATGGCACCGCCAACATCTGTCCTGATTTGATCTTGGGGAAATACCATTTCACTTCTGTGTATATGTCTACTACGTCTATTGGATAGAAATCTGGCTTGGGACTAGATAACGGATTGAATGTGAAAGCATCAAATCCTCTGTCGTTGAGACTTGTGATTGGTAACACATGCATCTCGGATTGACCCGCCTCACCTATCAGCATCTTCCAATCCAATGGCATCTTTATCTTGTATGGTCCGATTTCTAGCACGGCGGCTGGGGCGTTGAAGCTCTCTAGGAATATCAGAGGTATATAAAAGAAATCAGGATTAGCAGGATCTGAATTGTCCAGTACTGCGAATCGTAACTTCTCATCAACCCATTCCGGTATCTTCTCTAACTTGTATGTTCTGTTATCCAGTGTAAGGATTTTCATAATTTATCTTTTCTATATTATACGGGTAATTGGCCTCTTTGTAAAACTTTTTCCTTGCTCCTAAGTGTCTTTTCGCAAACTTGCAAGAACTGGTAATGTCCCATATCTGTACACTGTCCTTGTCTTCTGCTTTCCTAATCCCACGTCCTATGCTCTGTATGACCCTGACAAATGATTTGCCTGGCTCTATGAGAACAAGATTAAAAATCCTAGGAATATTAATACCAACAGCGGCCACTCCATATGTGGCGATAATAACTTTATTTGTTGCAGTAGATATTTCATCATATTGTTCCTTCCTGTCTGTGTTTTTAGTTGACCCAGACACGAACACTGCGTCATCGATCTGTTCTTCTAAGATCTCCCCTGCAGATATCCGGTCCACAAGTATCAGTGTATTGCCCGAACTTGATATGTCTTTGATTGTGTTGGCAACCCATTTCATCCTGGTCTTGTCTGTGGTCAGCCACTTTAATTCTTCTCCGTACGTTTTGAACTGTGGATGATCTTGTGTCTGTAATACATTCACGTGACAGTTCGCTAGTACACCTTTGTCTTGCAGTTCACTGGCCTGTATCCTGTTTGACACATCACCTATGCTACATTTCAATCCCATAAATTCATAATCTGCTTTTGGTACAGTTCCGGTGAGACCCCAACGTATGCCACAGTGTGCGAATGGTCCTGTCAGTAATCTCTTCAGCACATCTGCTTTGGCCATGTGCACCTCGTCAATTATCACTGTGTTGATTCCTTGTATTGCCTCTAGGAAATCTGTGGTGTGTTCGTCCTTGCTTTTCTTCTCCAATACATTTAATGATTGCCATGTTGCTATTGTGTTGAACCTGCCCAGTTCCTTCCTGTCACCGTAGTACACGCCCACATCTAGGTTACAAGCAAGGAAATCTTCTTCGGTCTGTGTGACAAGACTCTTGTTTGGTACGATGGTCAGTGTCCTTCCATACGGTTCGACTAGTTGGCACAAGGCCGCTGTGATTATGGTCTTACCCGCACCGGTGGCTATCTCTTGTATGCTTTGTGGATGCTCGATGAACTTGTTGATTGTTTCCACTTGATAATCTCTCAATTCGATTGGCTGTCCCGCCGCTGGATGATTCTCCGGCCAGGTTATGTGTGATAGGTAATTTTTGTCTACTTGTTTGAATTCAAAGTTGTGTTGCTCCCTTTTATCCTCAACATCTATGTAAACTCCGCCCTCGTCCAGTATGGGAAGTATTTGGTCAACTAGATTTAGATATGTGGTACCACCTAACCCAAAAAATGACACCTTGCCGTCCCACCTGCCCAACTTCACTGCTGGTAGATGTCTTGCATATGGTATTTCGTATTTGAATTTATTGGAGAGCCTCTTACGCCATTCGAGGCTTAGGTTCTCGAACTTCACGTTCACTTCATCTTTTATTACTAGTTTACAACTGCTCATTTTAAAGTTTCACTATTATGTGATCATGCCAATCCCAACTACTCGGTTGGTGATCACTATAATACAACTTTTTTGGAAGATTTTCAAGCATTCTTTTCAAGTTGTCCGTGCCCGTGGCATAATAACCACCGCCTATTCCAACCAGTGATGCTTTTGGCTTAACTTTGCTTTTAATTAATGCCCTTGGTATTCTATTCCTGACAAAGATAATTTTTGTTTGATCGTTGATCAATTTGAACTGTTTACTCATTTGATGCAACTCGTAAAGGTTCTCAAAGAATTCTTTTGATTTTTGATTGTCCAACAGATATGTCCTTTCGCTGTTGAAACGTTCTAGGTCCTTCTTGAATATGGGTTCTTTCACATCAAATCCCCAACTGCATTCATTCAACAGGTCAACACCGTGTGCCTTGAATGCATTCATCCATTCCCAGAAATCTTTGACGTCATCCTCCATGTGTATGTCACCACTCACTGGCATGATCAATGGGAAACAGTTCAATTCAACAAGACCTTTTACAACATCGTTCTTGGAGAAGCCGTTGGAGTCGATCCATAACTTGTGGTAATTATTGTGTGCTATCTTGTGGCCTATCATGGTATCTGCTGGAATATCTATTCCGTTTGTCGATATGTCAAAATTCTTTAACGAGTCCACTTGTGTCAACGCTGGCTTGTCCTTGAGATTTTCATTCCAATATTCTTGTAAAGATTCTGGTGCATTATCTAATACCACCTCCCCAGCGACCAATCGTGCTGTGGGCCTACGATGTCCAATTACTTGTTTTTTGATCTCTTCATAGTCGTTGAGTAGACTGTCGTCCGTGAATTTGAAATCATATCTCACTGCTATCAAGGTCAGGTAGTAGGCAGTGACGTCACTGTGTTGGAAGTTCCACTTCTTCTTCTCACCGTCGTACAAGGCATACATTCCAGGCAAGTCACGTTTGTCTTTCATGCAACGTATCAGTTGTATCACTTTCTTATGGTACGGGAATCTCATCTCGATCCTGTCAACGTTGTCATCGTCCGTGTACTTCTCGATGACCTTGTCAAAACTGATCACACGGAAGTCGTCTTCATATTCTGGATTGTCTAATAACTTCTTGATGTCCATGCCATGGGCCTGGAACTTGGTTAGGTATCTTTTCAATATCACCAATGCCAGTCTGGCCTGTTTCTCTGTCCAGGCGTATTGTGACTCTGCCAGCGATCTCACAGTTTCGTAGTCTTTCGGGTGTGGCTTGATTACGGCTGTATTTCCTATCATTGAAGGATTCGCCCAGAAATAATCATTATATGCTAGTATTTTAAGTGCTTCGTTAATTGTTTTTGGCAAATCTGTGTGCATTTTTAAACCTGGTAATATTGATAATTATTAGTATATTATAGCATACTTGGTAATATAGTCAACCATGAAAAAGACCAGTAAGAAGACTGTCACAGTCAGGAAACAATTGAAGATCAGGTTGGAAAATACTCTGACTATGCGAAAGAACACAAGAAACTTCAGACCCACACACTCAATAGTTGTAACCTGGTTCAAGCATCTCAACAAGGGATTGTTTGGTAATCAGTTGCCTGCCGTTCCGATGTATTTGGTAAGGATGACCAATGACTGGGGCAGATGTTGGGCCAATTGGGATAATAGGAAATGCAAGAAAGGTACATACGATCAAAGTGTGATACCATATGACAAGACTGATGTTAGTTTTGCGATAGAGATACATACCAAGTATCCAACATTCCGGGACTTCGTAGAAACTTTGGCTCATGAGATGGTACATCTATATCAGATGACCGTGCTTAAAGATCCTTATTCGAATCACAATGCAAACTTTTATTCTTTTAAAAATAAGTTTAAAAGTGCTGGACTGACTCTATCAAGAACTGGCTAACACAGTTTCTTCAAACTCTTTGTAACTCATGATTCGACTGTTACCTAGATCTGTGCCTGTCTGTAGATAGTTCAAATATTCCGGTGGATTGTCATGCACTACAGTGTAGTTCACGTATGGTCTCATCTTCAACATATCGCGAAACTGCTTTAACCATCCATCAAATATTTTATCATCATTACGTTCGCCATAATTGTCGGTGTTTTGGTAAATGTTGTTTAGCTCTCCCTTGCCGTACTCCCTGAAGTCATATCCTATGAGGTAGATGTTTCGGTGCCCATGCACTCCTGCAGTCCAGAATGCGACATTGCCTGATATCCAGTTTGGATTGTTAGGTATGAGGTGTATCATTCCTTTGCTTTCTTTCCTATTTGCCTGTAAGGCAGGAGCGTAGTGTACGGTCTTCAACCCAACCTCGTCGTCTACCATTTTCATTGACATGTTAGTGTCTACGGAAAATATGAAGTCGGGCATGAAATCCCTGTACAATGCATTACATCCGTAAGTCTGTCCTGTGGCCTTAAGTTTGTTTAGATCAAAACCTTTACGTGAAGGACCGTTCCCTATGCAGTAGGCATTGCCCTTTGGAACTGCTTTTACCTTATCTTCGAAGAAAGCAGTTTCTTGTATCTTTTTACCTTTACGTATGATGAGATTTGTGTTTACAATCTCTCCATCGTATGGCTTCCATGTGATTTCTGAGATTGTATTCATAGATAATTTGTGGTAATTCTATTTTTGATTCTCTGCCATGGTAATCCTTTTTCTATCTCATCTTCAAACCATTCAGTGTATGACAACTTGTTTGCCCACTCTTGTCTATCAGGCATTTTAGGATCATTGATGTTGGCTAGAGAATGATTGCCAACGTCATGGCACAGGCTATCCTCAGATACAAACACAGGTATACCGTTGATCACAGCCTCTATCGCAGGATTAGAACTGTGATTTATCACAGCCCAAGCGTCCTCCAGTGTGTCTTTGAAGTTGGTGTCATCTATGGTGTTACTGTCCATTACAGGATTTGTTATGCTTACATTTTTATATTTTTTAAAATTAAAACTTATAGGATTCCTGGGATGGGGTCTAACTTGTATAGGTTTGCTAGTGTGTTTTCTAATTTCATTTATTTGTTGTTCAAACCAAATGTTCATACCAGGCATACCGTTCCATTGTTCAGAAGCATCGTGTTGTCCCAAGATGAGTATGTTGTCGCCTGTTTGTTTCCATGGCTTGAATACATGATTAAACAATGGCCATCTAGTATTGTCCACATCTTGATTGGCAAAATCTGCTTTCCTGTTCACACCGTTGATTGCAATCTTAAAACTTTTGTTCCTTCTTATTCCACCCACTTCTAGCACTATCACTGGCTTATTTGCTTGTCTGTATCTTTGCCAAATCTGTTTGTAGTTTCGCATCCTGCCTTGCCACAGTACACTCCAAATGACTGCTACGTCACCGTTAGTTTCCTTGTCGACATGTACTTCGTCTCCCGAGTCCTGCATGGACTTTATGAATTTTGCGAAGATGTCTTTGCTGTTCAATGGGCCATGCATGGGCCATGCTTCTATCCTCATCAGTTGCCCTGCTTTCCTTTGGCTACCTTGCTTACTATGTCGTCTGCCTGCTTGGGATCAAACTTCACACCACTGAACGGATCGTAGTTTTCCACGTTCTTCCAGTAGTCCTCGTGCCTGCCACCACGCAAGTCACTCTTGCTACTTTTGCCTTTAACCTTCCTTTTGCCTTTCATGTGATCCACATACGCTCCCAACACGCTGTTGATGAACACGTGGTTTCCCTTGGCTCCTGCACCAATGCCTATGTCCACCCCGTCGTTGGGTGCGATACGTTTTAGGCATTGCCAAAACAGATAACTGTCATGCCATTCCAACTCTTTGAATATGGTGTCCTTGGTGTAAAGGTCTGTCCAGTACTGCATGAACTCTGTGATTTTTGGATGCTTCTTGTTGTAGCACACCCACCCGCATTCTGGATATTTTTCACCCCTCCCCAAGAAGTTCACGAGCTTGTCTTGGGGCAGTAGCCCAGTAACAAACTCCGTTGTGATTGGCCTGAATGTGTATGTGTCGGCATCTAACCATAAAACATAATCTGTGTTGATTGTTTTTATCGCGTGATCCACTGCAAAGGTCTTGTGTGCGAATCTCACAGCGTCCCATAGGTAAGAACCTTTGCCCCTGTCATTTTTCCCTGCGTGGGGATCTCTCCGCACACCGCCCGGTATTTCATCCACTTCGCCGTTGGCCACAGGATCGTCCTTGTGTCTCTGCTTGAATTTTATTAGTTCAGGATTGGCGTCTTCTATGTTGATAAATTTTATCTTTTGATGTTCCAGTGTTGGTTTCTCTCCTTCGTGGTATGCATACAGGGTAACATTGTCGGGCCAGAATCGAATATGGCTCTCCAACATCCTTTTAGCATATGCTGTCCATCTGTTTGGCGGAAAAGTTGTTATTACTGCTAGTGTGGGCATGACTTTATTTAATTTGATATTTTTCCTTCCAGTTTTTTACTTGCCACTCCGGCATCAAACGTTTGCCTGCTTTCTGTGACCTTCCTTGTGATTGAAGTCTTTCCTTGCCTATCTCTTGATCGTAGACACTGGTCAAGTGGTCACTAACATTATCCATCAACCAATACCCGATCGGTACTGTCCATCCTGTTTTTTCTTTGTTGACGATGTATCCAGGTAAAAATTTTTCGTATGCTTTCTTTACAATATCTTTGGTGCTGTTTTTAAACTTGTGTTTTGATTTGATGTTCAAGCAATACTGCATGAATTTTTTTGATGCCAAGGGAAATCTACCCTCCATTCCGTATGCCATGCCATAGTAATCGTTTCGTGCGAAAAATGATTCTGGGACCTGTGCAACACAATCCAAGGCCATGTATGATGCAGTCGGGTCGGACGGATTCCACAGTTCGTCACTGTAACATTCTTCAAGTTCGTCTAGGAGTGTCTCATCATTGATTGGTTGCCCTGTCAACACATAACTGCCTTTTTTAACCCTTTCTAGCCATAGTTGTAAAAGTTCCCTCCAGGAGTTTGGTTTGTCTTCGCTATGATATAAGTTTTTATATTTTGGGTATCCACCAAGCAGTTCGTCGCCCATGTCTCCTGCCAACGTAACTACTATGTCATTATCTGCTAGATACTTGTTTGTGTAGCAATACATTGGGTTGCTTGGATTGTAGTTTGGCTGTTCCATGTACCATACACTATCTTGCCACGCTGATAGATATTCGGACGGTGATATAACAACATCATGATGATTAAAATTTTGTTCGGATGCAAATCTTTTTGCTACTTTTGAATCGCTGTTGAAATCTTCATCTGCCCGTACTTCTGGGGTAATTCTGTTTGTGAAAGTGTTTACACTGTTCGTTAGTTGTTGTAGTTCATAGGCCACGACTGAAGAATCTAAACCACCACTCAAAAACACTCCAATTTTCCTTTGCCCTATGGCACACTGCCTTACTGTCTGAGCAAACATTTCTTTGAGTTCATTTTTTGAGTAATCTTTATCAGCATTCGGTTTGATGTATATTCTTTTAGCACAGTTCAATGTCCTCATTTTTAAATCATACACAATGGTTTCGCCCGGCAAAACTTTTTTAATATTTGTGAACATGGTGTTTCTCAACGGATTCGTGCCGGTCCTGGTCATCATACTACAGGCAAGATTATCAAGTGTTCGGGCGTTGGGCACAATGTCGAGCATGCCTTTCAGTTCTGATGCAAACACAAGACCTTTGTCTATTTCTGCGTAGTACAATGGTTTAATGCCCGCATGATCCCTGCTCAAGGTGATTGTGTTTCTTTGCAGGTCGTAATAGGCAAAGCCATGCATGGAATCGATCTCATTAATAAAATTTATTCCGTGTTCGTCCAGTCCCCATGCTAACAATTCTGTATCGCACCCTGTGGAATTTGTAAAATTTTTGTATTTTTTTACAAGTTCGTTGTAATTAAAAATTTCTCCATTGTACACAAGCCTATTGCCTTTTGGGGTCTTCCATGGCTGTTGGGATTTGTTTGGCTCGGCCATTATGCTCAGTAGATTATGACCAAGGGTAACATGGTCACTTGTCCATATGTCTGATCCGTCGGGCCCTCTGTGTTTACATATTTCGATATATTGTTTTATAAATTCGGGATCTTTGTCCGTGATACCGTATATGCCGCACATTACAGACCCAGTTTTGATTTGAACCTTTTGTAAACTGTGCCGTCTCTTATCTCTTGTATGCTCCACAGTTTATATCCTAGGTCGTTCACCCACTGTGTCCTGTCTGGCCTCTTGGGTGTTTCTATATCCATAAGGTCCTTGTTACACACGTCCCAACACAGTGCAAGATCTGATGTGCAAAAAGTTGGTATCCCCCTTATGCAACTGTCAACACTAGCAGTGGAGTTGTGTGTAACCACGGCGTGTGCATTTGCTATTGCTTCTTGAAAATGGAATCTATAAAATTTCTTTTCGTCCCCAGCAAAATGTTTTTGTGTAAACTGTAGTTCCACATCCTCTGGAAAGTCATCCTTTCGTGCGACAATGGATGCGACATGATTTGGATGCGGCCGGACTATAAATTTTCTACCTGTGGCAGGTCTTAACTTTTCATAAACTTTGTTGAACCACTCTATGGGATCTAGTTCGTTCATGCTCCAGTTGTCTTTTGGTTGCAGTACGAATATTATGGGATCGTCTTGATCAGACTTCCTCCATGGTTCATACTTCACTTTGAATTTTTTCACCATCATTTCCCAACGATCGCTTGGACTGTTGTCAGATAGAAAGTCACCGTCGTTCATTGGTGTGTACAAAGAAACCCTGAAATGATGATCAGGTGATGTTGACACATTACCAAAACTAGATAAAAGTCCTCCATCAAATGTTATCAATGGAATTTTCTTTTCCCTACAATTATTGGCAAGTTCCCTACGTCTGCCTTTAGTGTGATGCATCTGCTTGTCGCCACCATAGCCAAACATTGCCGCCATGGGTGCAGTGGGAGTCATCTCGCCTTCCACGGTTGGTCCGGACCTGTTCTCATTGACCATGACTGCTTCATCGCCCACGGCCTCTATGCCTTCCTTGAGATGGTAAAGCAACTCGTAACTGTTGCCACGTCTACGATCCTTCACTGTCCTTCTAAATATCTCAACTTTCATTTAACATTCTCCATGCTGTTCCATTGGCCATTTCTTGTAGTGTCCAATTATTATACGCTAGACTTGAGAATAATGCAATCCTGTCTCCATATTTAGGTGTTTCTATTTTTGTGAAATCTGTTTCCGATATGGGTGCGGCCGCACTGTTCTCTGGATCACAGAACACAGGTACTCCGTTAGTCAAACTGGCCACCATGGTGTTGGAGTTGTAGGTCACTGTTGCATGGTAATCGCCCCAATTGATATTGCCCTTGTGTACAGTTGGCCTGTCCACTTTTACCGTTGCACCAACATGATCAATTTCAATTGTTGGATTGTATGGTTTTTCCCTTACGTCTATTTCTCTGTCAGTGTTCTGTTTAAGGATCTTCACTGTGTTGTCCAACCAGTCGGTGGCATCAAAGAAGTTCGCTATTGCATTGGTCGGTGGTAGGACAAGGATTTTCTTACCCTTGTTCCATGGTTTGATATCTCTTTTGAAATGTTTCTCATACCTGTCTGTGGGTCTCTGTTGTAATATATTCTGACAGTGTTTGTTCTTGGTTATACGTAACCAGTGTGGACTGTCATGTGCATTTGTAAAATATCCGTGATCCATGAAATAAAAATCTCTTTTATCCTTCTCGCACCATTTATAAACTTCACCTGATCCTGCCAGTATGCCGTACATGGTCAAAATTTCTTTAGGTAACCCTTTCAGGTCACGAAATTGATAAATCCTTCCTTTGCCCGAACCATTAACAAATGCATCTACATACCGTTGTGTACGTGGTTTAGTAGTGTGTATACCTGACAGCATTACTTCCTGTTTTCCTTTACTTCAAACATTTTACATTTGGCGACTCTGTTAAATTCAGCAATTATATTAACGCTCCTTCTGTGTAGCACGGCATCTTTTCTAGAGGATACACTGTGTACACACCTTGTTGAATTGTTGCAAAATACAACTAATGTGTTGGGTTTATAAGGAACTGTCTTGACAACTTTTCCTGCTTTTTCATTTACTTCTCTCCCGCCGTTTTTATTCACTTCCAAAATGTTATCATGTGTTTCGTGTATTTGAAAGTCACCTCCGGTGCTCTTATCATCCATGTAAGGCATGTACAGGAGAGCCGCATATATCTCTCTAGGATTATCTATGTGTGCAGTCCTCGAACTGAAGTTAATTGGTTTATGCATAACCGCCTGACAGTCAGTTCCTATTTTATCATTGCCGTTATCCCATCCTCTCGGACTCAATGTTAGGTCTTCAACATGTGGAACATACTTCCCAAACACTTGGATCATCTCTTTGTAAAACTCGATCGAAGTATGGTATTTTGTGAATTCTTTCCATAAATTGGAAACTTTTTTGGGCTTTAACATCTCGTCCGCTTTTAATCTATAACATATACCTGCATCAAATGGCTCCGTGGACAGCAGTTGTTGTTCCGGCCATTCACTCTCAAGTTGATCGTATACGTCCTTCGGCAGTGCGTCCTCGATCACAAAATGTGGGTAAGGTTCTAGTATTAGTTCAGGCTTCTTCTGTAGTATTGAGAGGTTCATTCTAGGTGCTCCATAATCTCTGGTATGTTTATCTTAAAGTTAATCATGTCACTGAATCTTTTCACACCTTGTAATTTGTTTCCTTTCTCACGTGGTATCTCTACAACATCTGCCAGGTAAAGTTTATGTTCCAGGTTTAGATTGTGCGATAGTAATGGATATACTTTCTTGTGTAGCATGTTCCTGTCTTGGATCTCTATGACCTTGGTCCCAGGCTGACACCATAACAGATTGACCATGCCTGCTCCGTGTGCCGCCAGCACGTGTGATGCTTCTGCAAATGTTTTTATTTGATCCCTTATACTCAGGTTCTCTAGTGTGACGGTCTCCCACCCTTTCAGTTTCAGGAGTAACTCGTCGGAATTTAACATTCTCCTAGTCTTGGCACCGGGCCTCAGCACAACTATCTTCCGATGGGGTTTGACTCCTTTGATATTAGTCAATCCTTTGAAATGTCGTAACCACGGGGCAAGTGCCGGAGTTGTGACCCCATCCCTTACATTACTCATGCTTGGTACTATGAGATGTTTGAATTGCCATGTCTCACCTTTTTTCATCACGACTATTTTGACGCCCGGGAAAAGTTCTTTACAAACTTTTTCAAAATACGGACTGTGATTTGCCAATATAAAACAGTACCTACTGAAGTTCGTTGACCACCTTTTCTCTAATAGTCTAAACTTGGATATGACATCGATCCAGATGTGCCATGGATTTCCTTTACTGTCGTCGTCCACTGGTAACCACACGTATGTGTCTCTCTCATGGAAAAATTCAGTAGCAGGTGGTAAATCCAAATCCACATGGTCATCCCACTCGGTCCAGAGCTTGTGGCTCTTGTGTGGCTTGTGTCTGCTCTTGTGGGTCAGTTTCCACACATGTTCCGTTATCAATTTATTTTCCCTAGTTAACAACAACGGACACGTATGCACTTTACAATTATGAAACTCCGCCACAAATGTTGGTAAACTTGTGAAGTGCGGATCAATCGCTGGATGGTACGGTACTGTGTAGTCGTACTCGGGGTCTACTGTTTCCCAACGATTGAGGAAATACTTCAGCGAGTTTATGTTTTTTGCTAACATTTAATTAATAATTATGTTATAATACACTACTATGTTTTTATTTTCAAATGGTTGCAGTTTTCTTACAAGTCGTCCCAAAGACGGTGTTGACACATTTACCACGAAAATACTTGCAGAAAAATATAACATGCCTTTGGTCAACTTTGCTATGGGCGGCAGAGGAAATGACAGGATTAGTTTCACCACCAAGGTGTGGTTGGAACGTCACAAACGTGATAAGCACTTCGCTGTCATAGGTTGGTCCAGTGCCAGCCGAAATGACTACGTTACCAACGACGGACATAAAAAAGGCAGGATGCCCGGAACTAACCTTACATGGCGTACCTGGAAAACTCTAGACAATGTTGATTTCGTAAGGAAAAACACAGGGTGGGATATTGAAAATAACATGACAATGAGATTCTTGGATAGTGTTTTTCCCCTGCAAAACTATTTTGAAAGGAAGAAAATACCATATGTGATGTACAATTCTCTGCCAAATGATTTTGGGTCTGACATGTTTGATTTCCAAATTATCAAAGACTCCATAAACATGAATAGATTTTTTAGCCCTAATCTCAGTCAATACGAATTTATTTTAGACAAAGGAATGATAAGCAGTAAAAGTGATCCTCATCCATCTGCAGAAGGTCACAGGCAGTGGGCTGAACAACTTATGGAATTTATAGATGATAACAATCTACGCACCATTTAGTAACAAGAACAGCAAAGCATGGGAAGTGTTCAACGGTGTCGAGAAGTCATGGCCTGATCAGATAACAAAATTAGACAACGCAACTGAAACAGATCCTGTAAGCAACAGCATGTTCTGGGGGTTCGTTGGCAACAACAGAGAAATGGTCAAGAAGTTGGAAGCACGTAACCACAACTACTGGTTCACCGACACCCCTTACTTTGGAAGATTTGACAACAACAATCTAAAACCTGACAATCATTATTGGCGTGTGTGCAAGAATGCCATACATGTTCCTTATATTAAAAATTGCAAGGCGGACAGATTTGAGAAGTTTGGAATGAAGATCAAAGCACCAAACTTTGCCGGCAAATACGTTTTAGTGTGTCCTAGTAGTGAAGGCATACACAACTACCTCGATCGTCCAGACTGGACAAACGAGACCATAGAACAGATCAAGAGATACACTGACAGACCTATCCGACTTCGACACAAGCCTAGGGGCAGGGGTACATCAGGACCAAGTGAAGCGAAAGTACCCCTATCCGAGGATCTCAAAGAAGCATGGTGTGTCGTTACCAGTTGCAGTATAGTAGCCGTGGAGGCCATGTGTGAGGGAATACCTGTGTTCTGTGACAACAAGAGTTTCGCGGTGGACGTAGGAAACGTGGAACTAGCAGACATAGAGAATCCTTACTACGGGGGACCTGAACCATGGCTGTACAGCCTTGCCTATCAACAGTTCACACCCGAGGAGTTTGAAAACGGCACAGCAGTAGAAATATTAATGGACAAGGGACTACTGTGAGCATAGAACAACTTTCCGATGGTCTATGGGTTCCGTCTACTGATGCACAGATAGAACAATGGCGTGAGAAAGGATATCCTTATATGCAGGACACCTGCCTCAATAGATTTACAGACTGGTGCAAGGGACAAGGGAAGGAGTTTGATCTAATAGTTGACGTGGGAGCATGGTGCGGTACATGGACATTATCTATGAGACAGTATGCAAAAAAAATTCATTGCTATGAACCTAATAATTTACATTATGGCTGTCTTGCAAGGAATATTAGTGCATATGATAATATTGAATCATACAACCAAGCACTAGGCAACGAAGATGGATATGTAAAGTTGACAGAAGAAAGTGCCACTCAAAATACCAGAGTGTTATTACAAAATGGAGAAACAAAAATTAACAAATTAGATTCATTAGGATACAATGCTATAGATTTAATTAAGATAGATGTTGAAGGTCTTGAAATGGAAGTTCTTAAAGGTGCGGAAAAAACTTTAGAAAACGTTGAATACTTGATGATCGAATTAAATGGCAATAGTGAAAGATACGGTAGCAGTAAAAGAGATATTAAGGAACACTTGAAATCTTTAGGGTTCAAGGTATTAATTAAAACATGGCCTGACATTGTTTATTGTAAAACATGATGTACGAATATCTAAAAAAATTAAAAGAGGAGAGCAATTTTACACCAAGGAAGATCCTAGACATAGGTGCTAACATAGGATTCTGGACAAAGACTGTTAAATCAATATGGCCTGATGCAGAATACACCTGTATAGAAGCAGGGCCAAAATATGAGAAACATTTGAAAGAAATTGCCCACAGATATCATATCGCTGTTCTTGGAGATAGTAATAGAGAAGTTAAAATGTACCTACGTGAAATTGACAAAGGAAATAAAAAGAAAGTAACGTACACCAAAGGCTCAACAGTGTTTAGTATTTTTAAAGATTTTGAAACTCGGCAGATGCAGACCTTGGGCGAATTGGTTGGTAAGGATGCAAAGTTTGATTTGATAAAACAGGACGTGCAGGGTGCTGAGATAATGATTATGAAAGGTGCCCCGGACATATTCACACGTGCCAAGTATGTGATACAAGAAGTTAATAAACATAAGGACAAACAATTTCCCTGTATACCGTGTGAAAACGAAATGGATGAATTTATGTTTGAACTAGGTTTTGATCATAGCGAAGTCATTGAACAGAAACCAAATGTCGACCAAATAGATAAGATTTATTTTTGATTTTACGAACTAAAAAGATTTATTAGCTCTTTCTTCCAGTCATCGGCGTATTCACAATCTCGGTATCCATCGAACCACGGACCACCTTCTGTGTAGTGTAGTATTTTAGGTGTACCATCCCTTGACTCTTTGTACCAGCCTACCAACCAATTGTACTCTGCGGGCATTGAACCTATCTCATTGTCTTCCAACCAACTGAACCTGTGTAGGAACTTTGGTGATTCTTCGTTCAATAGTTCTGGTGTGAGAATTTTGTTCTTGGGGTGTTCGCAGTTCCAAAGCACCATGCTAGACCAGTTCTTCCTGGGATATGATGTCTGCACCTGTCCGTCCATCTTGGTTGTCTCTTTTGGTGCATAATCATGTTGTACTACAACAACAGCCTTGCTTGGATCACAATATTTCACAAGTTCATGGCTTGAAATCTTCCAAAGGAAATCACAATCACAAAACACTGCCCATCCCTTAAAGTCGTTCATGTAAGGTACAAAGAATCGAGTGAACGTGAACTCTGTTGATGCTAACTTGTCTACAGGTCTAGTGTATATGCCTTGATCCCGCATCTGTTTTTGTTTGAGGGGAATTACTTCTGCCGACGGATCTCTACGTTTGATGCTGTGTTCACACACTTGGTATGCTATGTCTTCTCTGCTGTCGTGACCGACGTATATTTTCATTTGAATATTTCTTTCGCCAGTTCAGGCATGTAATTTTTTAGTTCTACTTTCCTGTAATTATCTCTCTTGTTGACCATATCTAAGAAATTTTTGTATTTCTCCTCATTGAGATTATAATTATCAATGTGGTGTCTCAAAAGTTTTATTATCTCCTTGACGTTATCTGTGTGCAGTAAGTTTTTTTCCTTTACGCTGGATAACTTTTTGTATGCCATACTCAACACGTTTTTTGGCAACACTGACAGATGCAACCAATGTGGTTCAAGGACTAGATCAAATTTAACAAATATTTTTTTTTGACTAGTAAATTCTAATAATTCATCCACATAAAGCACATTTAGATTTTGTACAACACAGTTTATCATTATATAGGCATGCACTAAATTTTCTTTAAAATTTTTTATATTGGCACTGATCGCTTCCCACTTAGATGGGAATCTCATATACTCATTGCATTTACCTACTCCGTCTACACTGAATACTAACCTCAAATCTTTGAACTTTTTCAACAATGATATTATCTTGTCGTTGCACATTGTACCATTAGTTGTGACATGTAATTTTATTTTTTTTGCCTGTCCGTTCTGCACAAGCATCTCGAGTAACTTTATTACACGGGGATTGAATAAAGGTTCTCCGCCTAGGACTTTCAATATTTTTAGATCATGTTTCACTAGTTCCAACATTTTTACGTAATCCGAATCTTTGAGATCAAAATCTTTTTGGTCTAAATCTTCATAACCTAGTGCGTTATTTTCAACAAGTAGTTTAGAACTATTTTCGCCACTACACATTTGACATTTCAAGTTACATAAATTTGTTATATTAAAATGAACATCTTCAGGAAATTCTAGGTCCTCTTTGCCGATCAATTTTAAGTTTCTTTGATATTTGTTTTTGAATATTGCATGGTGTTCTGTGTTAGATCTCATACGAAAACTGGAAAGGCCTGTGTCTTCCTTTTTCCAACACTCTGAGCATTCTGTTGGTCTCTTGTCCTCGAGGAAACGTGATCTTAAGTACTTCAGATAATCACTTTTCCACCATGATGCTAGATCGGTTTTCTTAATGCTGTACTGATTTTTCTTCGTGTATTCCGATTGTAAAGGGTCCAACATACAACAAGGACTGATGTCACCCTTGGCATCTATCCAAGCACTGTTGAATGGTCGAATACAGAAATTGCTTTTATTTTTTAATTTTTCCACTGACTATCTCGTGTATTTGTTTCCAATTACTTACACGTATAATGTCAGGGTGTTGTAGGTCTTGATTGTATGGATGGTCTATTAATATAGGTTTTAAACCGTATTTGAGCCCGGTTATAGCGTTCTTTGGCTTGTCCTCGACCCAATACAGTCCGGTATCGTGAAACTCCGCTAAAGCACTGTCTTTGTCCGCACCAGTGCCTAGTATATGGTAATTTGTGAATACATGATCACCAAATAGTTCTCCCATTCTTCTTTTACGCAACTGTTGTGCAGGTATATCTGATGTCTGAGAAGTAATGGGTATGAATGTCCACCCCTCGGCCGCCAACAGTTTTACCCAAGTCTGTGATTCCAACATTGGTCTCTGTGTGCCTATCCAGGCACTACGATTGAACTCCCTGATGTGCTTCCTGATCTCGTCTTTGGTCACACAAAAACGTTCTGCCATTTCGTATGTGTTCTGTTTGTCTGGTAGTAGTCTGTGTGGGTGATATCTCGCACCCCTCTCGTCAAACAGTGTTCGTTGCAACATCCATTTAGTGAAGTGGTGTTCCCACTCCAACAGCACACCGTCTACGTCTGTGAGTATAATCCTATTTGATGTCGGCATCTTCCATTCCCGCGACCCTCAGTTTGACAATGTTTGTGATCTGCCATTGTTTTTGGTCCAGTCCTTTGGTTATGCCCAGCCATTGATTTCTGATTAGTGCGAAGTCGTTTATGATCTTGTCCATGTCGACAACATCGTCCTCGCCGTCCACATACTTCTCTGCATCTCTGCTTGATAACGCTCTGTTGTAATTTTCTAAGTATTTCCTGAAAGTCTTTGATCTGAGTCTCCTCAACTCGATGTTCAGGTATTCTAATATCGCTTCTAGTTGTTGCAGTTGACTGAATCTCTCTTCCACTATGCCTGGTAGTGACGCACTGGCCCTTTCCAGGTTACCGTATATCTTGCACTGCTTCTTGGCCTCTAACAAT
>Ga0206124_10000824_pt1 | contig 25018 bp, 13 predicted proteins | sample Helgoland_Spring_3_FD_148671 | JGI IMG/M metagenome (GOLD analysis project Ga0206124, IMG submission 148671) | Pelagic subsurface seawater microbial communities from Kabeltonne, Helgoland, North Sea - Helgoland_Spring_Bloom_20160321_2 | ecosystem: Environmental > Aquatic > Marine > Epipelagic ... | reverse complement strand
TCGTCGTCGTCAACTCCTGAAACTCGTCCTCGTTTCCATCATCGTTTTTTTCTAAACTACTACTCATGGTATAATAAAACGAAAAGAAGAGCAAAAACGCCACGCAAGCACACACAACACACTAAATGCGGTTAGAGCAACTCTTTCTTTGTCTCTTTCTCTCTCGCTTCCTTTCTTCTTCGTCAGCGCGTTCTACAAATGAAGTATTGAAACGTTTCAATACTTCAAAATATTCCCCTACCCCTACAGTTTAGGGTGCTCACATTTAGGGTAGGGTGCATACATTTTAGGGGAATTTTTAGTACTCCTCAAGTACTTCAAACACATATATCACAAAAGGTCAACGCTCTCTCCTCCTCTCTTCCTCCTCCCGATTGAAATGATGATTTTGATAACAGCGATGCTGGAATTTCTCCTCTTAAGACTCTTAACTCTTTCATCCTGGATGTATTCTTTTCATTCTTGGTGGTCTTTTTTTGATGATGATGATGAGAGAAAAAGGCATCGCGTTATTCCCAAACACATCGCGTTCGTGATGGATGGCAACCGCCGGTGGGAGAAAGAACAACAACTCAAACGAGGGGAAAAAGGAATGAATAATAAAGGAGAAGACGAAGACAAAGACGTCGTAGAAAACGAGAGTAAGAAGAGTTCAAAAGAGAAAGGGCACGAAAGAGGTGCCAAAACCTTACAAAACGTCCTCAGGTGGTCCTTGAAACTCCCTCAGATTGAAACGATATCCGTCTACGCGTTTTCTTTGGAAAACTTCAACCGAGACGCACGAGAAGTGGACGGATTAATGTCCTTATGCATCGAAGAGCTACCGAAACTGGCACGAAGCGACGCGGTGAGGAACGCGAACGCGAGGATTGTCATCTCGGGGAGGTTGGACGCTTTGAGCGAGGAGGTTCGACAGGCGTGCGTGTACGCTATGGAGGAAACGAGGAGGAACGCGCGGAGAGATGAAATTCAAGAAGAAACAGGAAACACAAGAGGAGGTGAAAAAGAGAAGACTGTCGTGTTGAATATTTGTTTGGCGTATAGCGGCGCGGAGGAGTTTGGGAGCGCCGCGTGGGCGGCGACGGAAGAAGAAGAAGAAGAAGAAGAAGAGGAAGAAGACGAGGTTGGGAGGAGGAGCGGAGAGGAGAGCATAAAGAGACGTTTTTATTACGGTGGTAATGGTAGCGAGAATAGGTACGATAGAGGTAATAGTAGTCGTTGTAGCGAGGGGGGTGGTAAGAATGGTAGTAATAGTAATAGTAGTAGTAAGAGTAACGGTAGAATTGACGGCGTCGATGGCGGTAAAACGAGGAGGAGGCGAAGTAAAAAAAACGAGAAAAATAAATTGGAAGCGGTTATCCTCCCCGACGTGGATTTGGTCGTTCGAACGTCGGGCACGAACAGACTGTCGGATTTCATGACCACTCGATTGGAAAACGCGTTGATTGTTTTCGTGGACGCTCTGTGGCCGGACTTTGGCGTTTTTGATTTCTTTTCGGTGATTTGGCGGTATCGGAAAGCGAGTTCGATTTTACGAGACAATAAGAAAAAACGCGAAATGAAGAAGGAAGATCAAATCTTCTACGATAATTAGCAGCACATCATCGTAATTAGGATGATGGTGTTATTATTCTCACCATCAGGCGCGAAACAAAGACGGTACAAACTGTTACTTGGAATTGTAGTGCTACTGGGCGTCGTAATGGTCGCCAAGAATGCTCGCGCTAACGGAGAAGAGTTCAAAGCTCTGTTCGAATACGGCGAACGAGGCTCGTATTTTGGAAACACGAGGGAGGATATTTCCATTCCGAAATCGTCCGTTGGTCAAGCATCGACCAACAGTGGATTTGATAGTTATCACAGGGAATCAGGCGTCGTGCAACTCTTCTTCCCGCGAGGCGCGCCGGAATCTGTACGGACGAAGTTTCCGCTCGTCTATCTGTGCACTCCGATTCACGGTTTCACGTTTCGCCGATGGACGGAGATTATGCAGCCATCTTTGATTAATTTTTTAACGTCTCACGGATATGCCGTTGTTGTGCCGTCATCTATCGGCGAACGAGGTTCTTCGAACGAAGTTTTGGGTGCTATTATGCCCAACCTTGATTCGCAAGCAAACGGCGTGTCTTTGGAAGAGGTTGCGAAGAGATATTTGAATTTCACGGTGGCGAGTTTTACGTACTTGACGAACGAGTTTTTCGGCAGTGAGAGTAAGAAAAAGAACGACAATAACAATAATTACGTTCCAGGCGAGTCAGCTCTGGATACCGTTCGAAGGAATTACCGAACGCGAGTGTATACTTTATACAGCAGAGTTGACGTCGAAAACGCGGCTTTGATTGGTTTCAGCGTCGGAGGCGCTATCGCCGCGTATTCAGGAAGTATTTTAAAGAGTCGGAATCAAATGAATTTGAGAATGTCTTTCTTGCTCGCGCCAACTATTGGCGAAAGACCAGGCGCTGCGAGAAAAGTTGGTTTAGAGTTATGGAACCTCTATTCCTCTGCCTTACATAACAACCCGAACGTCATCGTAACCGGCTCGGCGGACGGGATGGGCGGCTTAAGTAGCTCTAGAGCTTTTTATTTCGAAGCAGAGAAGCTGGAAGCTTTATTGGTGGAAATACGGTTCGCCACGCATTGTCACTTCCCAGTTGTCATGTCCGAGTGCAATTTACTCAACATTCAAGAGGATATCGGGGGTGTTCGAGCGTTCGATTTAGCGCTCGCGAACGCCGCGTTCCGATATTACTTGCGAGGCGATCAGAAAGCCGGCGAGTTGATTTCTTTACAGCGCGGCGTAGACTCGTTTAAAAGTCCTACTTCGGTCTGGGACGTAGACGTGTTAACGTTTCGAAACGATACGAGAGGGTTCATTAAACTGTTCAATAACAACCGAGGTCCGACGTTTGAACGAAGTTCTAAAGTCAAGTTTCGCGAGATGAATGACCGGTAATAAAATATTATACAAATTATTAATTGTCTACGCCAACTTTCCCGTCGAAGCCGTCCATCATGCCGCCCCACCCACCATCCGTCGGCGGTAGTTCTGCAGCGAACCTATCGAACGGTGCCACGCCTTTACCACTCGCTCTCACTCTCCCGTCCATCCTCAAACCGACGTATACGCCGACGTCGTCGCCTAGTTTTGCCATCTTCTTCTGTTCCAAAATCCAATCTCTCCACCCGTCTTTTTGGGAGACGTTCACCGCGGAACCTCGGAATCTTCGCTCATCTTTCTTCGCGTTGTCTGGTTTGTTCCCCTTTGTCGCCGCTTCGTCGTCCATAGCCACGGGTACTAGAAAAACGCCTTTTTTAATCAATTCGTCTTTGTACTCCTCGGCGACTTCCAACGACTTCTCCAAATACTCCAAATCCCCGGCGAATAAAACGACTCTCGAAAAGCCTCTCAAACTTTGCATGCGCACGATTTTCCCCGTCGTCAGCTCTACTTTCAACCCACCCAAACGTTCCTCTCTCCCGATTCTGCTCATTTGCTTCTGCTTCGCCTCTTCGTCCTTCTTCCACAAAAATACAAACAACGCCGCGCACGCGCCGTCGATGCCGACGTTCGATACCGATTGATCAAACGGCGGCGAGTTCGGCGCGCCGGCGAGACCGGTCAACAACTGAATAGTCGCGATACCAAACCCAATCGTCGCGCTCAGTGCGCACGAGGCGTACAAAAACTGTCGCGCCACTCGAAACGGTGCTTGCGCTTCCGATCGAAGTTTCGTTTCGTTCGAGAATTTTTCATTCATTTGATACGACGACGACGAAGAGGAGGACGACTCTTCTCTCTTTTTTTCTGACGTGGCGTCTGAACCATCCGAACCACTCGCTTTTGCGAGGCATACGAGAGAAGAATCTCTCGGTTTCGTCGTTCTCCGTCTAAAACTCGTTTGCGCGCTGTTGGTTTTCCTCCTCGTCAATGTTCTCGTTGATGTTGTTGTTTCTGTTGTTCTCCCTTTTCCTTTTCCTCCTCCTCCGTGTTTATAATAATCTCCATCCATCGTCGTTAATAAAACGACGTCACGACGACATCGATGTCGTCGAGAAGACAAAACAGAAGAAGAAGAAGAAGAAATCGTGTGGTTTCCTCTTTTATTAGTAGTAGTATTAGTATTCCATCCTCTCGTTGTTCTCTCTCTTCTTAAAAAATGTGTCGCTGATGATGTTCTCCTCGTCGATGATGATGCGCAGCAGTCGGAGTGCTTCACGACGACTGTTCTTCGAACAGTCATCATCATCGCGTTGTTGTTGGTCGCAGACACCATTATGATGACGAAGTTTTAAGAAGAATTTCTTTCGTTTTTTGTCGTCTTTTCTACGTTTTGACAGACAGACAGACTGATGAGAAAAAAATGTACTTTGAGTCGTTTAACAACAGAAACACAACAGAAACAACAAATCCTTCTTTCTTTCTCTGCTGCATGAGGAAAGAAAGCAAAAAGCTCTCTTCTGTCTTTTTCAGGCAAACAAAAGAGAGTTTAGAGAGAATTTTTTTTTTTCGGATAACACACAGAAGAGAGATATTCTCGTAGTGTGTGGAGTCACAACGTGATGCATCATTTTCTTCACTCTCAACTTTAAGCATACATACATTAAGAAGAAGACGCTTTAATACTCTCTCAGTAAAGAAGAGAGATTCGTTTATTTATTAAGAACACAATACGAATACTAACAACACATACAAAAAACAGAGTGTTGTTGTTGGTAAAGAATGCAACCCTCCTCCTCTTCCTCGTTCGGGATAAAAACACATGAGTCATCATTATTTTTGGAAAAGAAGACTTTTAGTAGGACGACGACGACGACGACGAGAGGAGGAGGAGGAGAAAGGAACAAAGCGATACAGCTGAAAAGATTGAGTCGTCGACGTCCCGAAAGAAGAAGAGGAGAAGAAATCATCAGAGGGTCGAAGGATGACGACGACGCGTACGAGAACGTCGCTCGACTTCAAAGAGAATCCGAAGACTTGCTTCGAAAACAACAACTCCTTCTGGAACAGCTGGAAGAGAGGAAGAGGTTACAGAAGGCTTTGCTGGAAAAGGTAGCCAGAGAAAGCACGACGAACGCGAAGGGAGTGCCGTGGAATAGTAATAATAATAGCAGTGGTGGTGGTGGTGGTAATACTTCTTCTTTCGTGGATTCGGGGATACCGGGGGTCGCCGCGGCGGTCGCCGCCCGGGCGCCTCCGCCGCCGCCCCCACCGCCGATGCCAGTTGCGCAAGCACCTCCGCCGCCTCCGCCGCCGCCGCCGCCCCCACCTCCACCGCCACCTCCACCACCACCAACATCAACATCAATTCCGCCTCCTCAGCAAGTCAAAAAAGAAGAAGCTCCTAAATGTAAAGAAAAATTGAACATCATCATGGTCGCGAGCGAGTGCGCGCCGTTTTCAAAGACCGGAGGTTTAGGCGACGTCATGCAATCTTTACCGAAAGGATTGGCGAAAAGAGGTCATCGAGTCATGACCGTCGTTCCAAGATACAAAGAGTACGAAGAAGGTATCGATACCGGCGCGAGAATACGGTTGAAAGTTTTAGGCCAAGACGTGGAAGTTGGTTTTTTCCATCACTACCGAGACGGCGTGGATATCGTATTTGTCGATCATAACTCGTATCACCACGTGCGAGATTCCATATATTCCGGCGATCGCGAAGCACAAAACTTTCGAAACTCACTTTTGTGCCAAGCAGCGTTGGAGCTACCGTTTTGCATCGCGCCCGGGGACGTGCCGTACGGAGACGAAAATCTAATCTTTGTCGCCAACGATTGGCACGCGGCGTTGTTACCGGTGTATTTGCAAGGCTATTTCCGCGATTACGGCAAGTACGAATTTGCTCGATCGTGTTTCATCGTTCACAATATGGCGCATCAAGGTCGTGGTCCGTTGAATGAGTTCGATCGATTGGGTTTGGATGCCGGAAAGTACAAGGATAAATTTTACTTGGACGATCCGTTCGGCGGAGAGTGCATGAACATCATGCAAGCCGGTTTACGATTAGCGACAAAAGTGATTGCGGTATCAGAAGGGTACGCGTGGGAGATTTCCACCGATATGGGTGGCTGGGGGCTAGCTCCGTGTGTGAGAGAGTTTGGTGAAGGGAAGTTATCCGGCATCGTTAACGGCATCGATTACGACGAGTGGAGTCCCGACGCCGACGAACACTTAATGTCGGACGGATATACAACGTACACTCCAGATGCAAACGGAATAGATGGTGGAAAAAAACAGTGTAAACTTGCTTTACAACGCGAACTCGGATTACCGGAGGATGAAAACGCTTTACTCATGGGATTTATCGGCCGATTGGACGACCAAAAAGGCGTCGATTTAATCACCGACTCCGAGGGGTGGTTTCGCGACAACCACGTCCAACTCGTCATGCTCGGTTCCGGTCGAGACGATTTAGAAAACGCGCTGAGAGGTATGGAGGAAAGGAACAAAGACAAAATTCGAGGCTGGGTTGGGTTCTCCGTGAAAATGGCCCATCGAATCACCGCGGCGTGCGATTGCTTATTAATGCCCTCGAGATTTGAGCCGTGCGGCTTGAACCAACTCTACGCCATGCGCTACGGCACGGTCCCAATCGTCCACTCGGTTGGTGGTTTACGAGATACGGTCCAGCCGTACGATCCATTCAATAACGCCGGCACCGGCTGGCGCTTCGATTCCGCCGAATCTCATTTGTTACGAGAAACTATGGGCTACGCCTTGGGGACGTTCCGAGACCATCGAGAGAGCTTCCGCGGAATACAAATGCGAGGCATGGAAAAAGATTACACCTGGGACGGTGCCGCGGAGAAATACGAAGACAGATTCATAGACGCCAAGTACTCCTGGTAATAATAACAACAGTTTGAGGTAAAAGCAGATGATTATTATTAATATTACAGCCGCCTTCCGTCGTTGCTAAAAAATGCCTTCGTACGTGTACTCTCCTCTTCTTTCGTTTATTATATAACTCTTTGAAAAATTTCTCATCTTTAACTTCTTCACTCTTGAGACGGACACGAAGACTTCTCTTCATATAAAATGACCGAACTGCAAGAGCAACGACTCTCGCATTTGGCGCAAATACTTTCCTGCACGCTCTCCCCCGACAAACTCGTCCGTTCCAGCGCGGAAGAATGGCTGGAAACGAACAGCAACAGGGAAAACTTCTCGACCGATTTGTTGTATCTCATCGCCGCCGAAAATGTGACCGACGAGGCGTTAAAACTGAGCGCGAGTATTCAGTTAAAACTACACGTTCGGAAACACTGGGAGCCGAGACACACGACATTTTTCGCGATGATTGAAACGGATAAAGCGATCGTGAGGGAGAATATCTTAGAGATCATGTCCAATCCGAGTTTACGCGCGAGAGTGAGAAGCCAAATGGAAGAGTCGGTGAAAGATATCGTGAGAGAGGACTTCCCGGAAAAATGGGACGCCGGGAAAATGATGGAGTGGATATTGAGTTCCATGGACGATGGGAGCTCGGACACGAGGAAATTGGTCGGGATGACGGCAATGCACGCGATTACGAGGAAGTTCGAGTTTAAGCGCGAAATGGAAAGGGAGGAGGTGTTGAATCCGTGCGTAGAAAGGGCGTTTCCGAAGATGTTGATTATGTTGAGAGGGTGTTTGGAGAGAATGATGCAATCGCAAGAGAGAGAAGATATCGTCGTCGAGCAAATGGTCGGGGAGTACGCGAAGGCTATTATTAAGACGTTTTGGTCGGCGACGTATTTGGACATACCGAAAGCGATGAGGCAACAACACGCGGGAGAGGGCGGACAACCTTTCGAGGCGCTCGCCGGTTGGGTTCAGACTTTCTTGCAAATTTTGGATTGCAAGACGCCGTTGAAAATGATCAGCATGCAAGATGCGTCGAAAGTGATCGAATGCGACGTGACGGAGGACGAGTTAGAATTTAAGCAGTGGCCGTTTTGGAAGACGAAGAAGTGGGCGCAACACGTCATGGGTCGATTGTTCACGCGGCTCGGGAACGTGAAATTGGCAAAGGAGGAACACAAGGATCTGGCGAAATTTTTCAAAGCGCACTTTGTGGAGAGTTTAGTGAACATAAACATCAAAACTTTGGCAGATAGCTCGTTAGGGAAAAACATCGAGACAAGGGTGCCAGACCGAATAGTGAATTTAGCGCTGCAGTTTTTAGTGTCCGCCGTGCACGTTGCGGCGGCGTACAAGGCGATGAAGCCGGTGATGCCAGATCTTATTACTAAAGTGTGTTTCCCGCTTTTATGTTACGATAACAGCGACGACGAGTTATGGAGAGACGATCCAAAAGAGTTTGTCAGACGGTCGGCAGATATTATGCAGGAAATGTATTCGCCGAGACACGCGGCGGTAAACTTCTTGTCCGAACTGAGCAGAGGCGGGAAACGCAAGACGGAATTTTTCAGCACGGTGGTAAATTGCGCGGTGGAAGTGTTGCAAGCGAACGCGCAAATACCGGATTTAGCGAGCAGAGATCGATCGAGATTAGACGGGGCGTTATATCTGGTCGGGCAACTCAGCGGCGTGTTGAAACTTGAGAAGGGTTATAAAGAATCTCTGGAAGATATGTTAGTCGCGCACGTCCTGCCGTCGTTTCAATCGCCGCACGGTAATCTTCGCGCGAAAGCGTGTTGGACTGCTGCGCAGTTTGCGGATATAAAATTTAACAACCCGGAAAATTTTGTAAATTTGTTTTGGAACGTGTGTAATTGCTTGAAAGACCCAGATTTGCCGGTGAAAGTTGAAGCCGTGTGTTCGTTGCGCGCGTTTATCGATCACTCGGAAGATTTAGAAACTTTGAAACCAATTTTACCGCAATTATTGGATGAATTTTTCAAAATCATGGACCAAGTAGAAAGTGAGGATATCGTGTACACGTTGGAAACTATCACGGAAAAGTTTGGCGAGGAGATTGCGCCTTACGCCTTAGGCATGACGACAAACCTGGCGCAGGCGTATTGGAAGTGCATAAAAGAAGCAGAAGAGAGATCGAACGCGGAAGACGATAACGAAGGCACTGGAAATGCAGATTATGATGACGATTTTCAAGCCATGCAATCGAGTGGGTGTTTGCGCGCGATATCGACCATATTAACGTCCGTATCGTCGCTCCCAGAGGTGTATCCGCAACTCGAACATATTTTATTGCCAATCATTTTACGAATGGAAATCGATATCGACCTTTTCGAGGAAATGTTAGAAATTGTCGGGTATATCACCTATTATTCACCACGTATTAGTCAAGAGATGTGGCAAGTGTGGCCGAAAATGCTCGCCGTTCTCAATAACGGTTGGGCGTTGCAGTATTTCGAACACGTTCTGATTCCGATGGATAATTTTATCAGTCGAAACACGGACATTTTCGTCTCGAGCGCGCAAGCGAAACAGGATACGTATAAAATTTGCGAGAAGGTGCTCACTCCGGAACAAGTCATGGAAGAAGACATGATGACTGCACCTAAGTTGATGGAGTGCGTTTTAGCAAACTGCAAAGGGCGCGTGGATGATTTACTTCCGTTGTATTTACAGTTATCTGTCCAATCGCTCATCGAGTTCCAACCGGATTCGAGATTTTTGCAAGACTTGTTGATGGGAGTCGTTATGAACGGGCTGATTTACAACGCGGACCAGACGGTGAAACATTTACAACCGGCGTTACCGATGGTTTTGGAAAAGCTCGTCGCTATGCTTGAACTTCGATCGAAATCGTCCAAGAAACGCAAACATTTTCTTCGCGTGCACGACAAGAAAATCGTCGCGCTCGGTTTGATGGCGTTGATGCAAAGCCCGGAGGCGAATAACCAAAATTTGCTCAACGAGCAATCGTTGATGCACTTGATGAAACATTTAGTTTCACTGTTGGAAGATTTACGCCAACAAATCGAATCGGAAGATTCGCGATATCAGGATAGTATTAAAACGTACCTCGAAAACGCCGCGAAATCTCGAGAGAACGACGTGTACGAACAGTACTCGCGCCACCGCGACGACGAAGACTTTGAGGAGGACGAGGATGCAGATGAGATGACGCCGCAAATGCGCTATCAACAAGCGTTGGACAGAGTCAAAGCCAGCGGTAGCGCTGAGCCTTTAGAGTTCGACCAATCTAAATTTGAGGAGCAGGATTTCTCAGATTCGGATTCCGAAGGTTTCGCCGAAGACGACGAAGGATCGCAAAGTCCGTTGGACGACATCGATGCGTTCATAACGTTTGGGTCGTTTATGCAGGCGTTGCAGAGCACGGCGCCGCAGATGAGTCAACTCGTGCGCGCCCAATCCGCCTCGGAAGTGGCCAATTTGACGATGCACGCGATGAAACGAACAAGTGAACACTCAAAGGAAAGAGAGGAAGCGAGAAAGAATTTACCGCCAGGGCATAACTTTGGCGCACTTTAATAAAGAATACTTCTGCGAGCGCAGGTTTAGGCACTCAATCATAAAATATTATGTGCATAAGTAGCTGTAGCAAGAAAATAGCATTTATAGTTACAATGATGACGTTGACTAGAAGACTAAGATAAATACGCCTTCCGATTCAGTATATCGTCTCCTGATGCGCGGCAAAATCAGCTTCGTTTTCGCTATCGTAATCGGACTCGCTCAAGACGATCGACGAATTGCTCTCTCCTCTTTGTTCAAAGGAACTTTCGTTCTCGTCTTCCCGAATATTATGAGCTGCTGCGGTATCGCCGAATGCATTCGAACTTTCATCCGTTTCCAACCCTACCACTTTCAATATATCTCCCATGGCTTTCGGAATATCGCCGTGCGCATAGCAAATATCGCCGCTTAATTTAATATCCTCTACGCCTTCGTAGTTTTGACGCACGACTCCCGCTAACGAGGAAATGACGTCGTAGGATTTCAGTCTATAAATAAATCGCAAAACCCAATCGTTTTTCGCTCTGCAATTCACGACACGACCAGATGTCACTCGTCGAATTTTCCGCCAATCTTTTCTTCCCACGTGTACCGGGACGGAAATCAAAACGACATTTTCGACAATCCCTAACGCGTCTTTTTCCAAGCACGTCCCGTCTTCAATCATTCGGTCGAGCTCTTTCAAACACTCGAGAATTACGCACGTACCAGTAGAGTACGCGATTAATGTTACCGCCCTTCTCCCGTGTTCTCTGGACAGAAGAATCGTCGCCAGTTCTTTTCCAGCGATTTGCGCGCGTTCTTTCAGAACAGACCATGGGTTATCGATGAAACTCGCGCCGCCTAAAAGAATTGCCGGCCACGAGACCGACGCCGCGAGACCGGCAAAAACGGTGTGCCCTAACGCTTGCGGCGCGGCGGCGTTGACTAACGTTTTCCTCGCGAAGAAATTGATGGCGGAGCCTAAATTGGTCAACTCCGTGGTTTCCCATTCCAGGACAAACTGCTCGCCGCTATGAATCGGCCAGTTTGTGTTTGTACCCATCGCTTCGTCTTCTTCCTCTTCCGCCGCTGATTTTGATTCTGTTGCCGTTGTTATTGTAGGCGACGATATCGTCCGAGTGAGCGTTCTCATCAAGAGATTTTGGTGATTTGCGTTTGCGTTCGATTCTCTCTCCCCGACATCATCTACATCCTCCTTCTTTGCTGGAGGTTTCGGTTTCTCCGCCGACGAATGAGACGACGGTGATTCACAATCCACAGTTTCTTCCCTTTCTTTTTCTTCCTTCGCGACGTTCTCAACCAGTTCTTCCAAGTCTTCGTTGATCGATAGCGCGACGTCGGCAATCTCTTCGCGATCGATTTCGAGCTTTTGTATTTTGCGCATTTGCAAACGCACCGGTCTCGGTGCACGTTCAATGGCTTTCAACGTCGCCACGTGAGCTTGGTAGCTGCTATTGTTACTATCAACAATTATGCGTTCGTTCGTTTCAAGAATGTGGTAGGAAAGAATCGCGGACCCGCTTAAAATGCCTGCATTTTTTGCCACTCCGCTGTTATCGTCCAGAGTTTTCGCATCGTGTTCGACAATTAATAGAGTATCAGCATCGATATCTGCGTTATTGGTGTACTCGTTTCCACCCAGATGCGCTAGTTTTCTCAATCGGTCACTCTTCTCCGCGTAATTTTTGATGTCTTCCTTTGATTTAACCTTCATCACGCGCAAACCGAGCGGCCCGTCGCCGTCTACGGTGGCGTAATAGTTCCCGTTCTTCGACCCGAACGCGTCAAACAGCTCATCCGGTCCGGACTTTAAGAATCCGGGAACGTACAGCACGACATTTAAGGATGCGTTCATGACGGTATCAAATCCTTGGTCTTCCTCATCTTCGTCTTTGTCCTCACCATTACTCGTCTTCTTTCTACCAAGCAACAATCCTCCGTCTCGGAGCGGTAAAATTCGGAAAATCTCTAAATTTTGTTCGATTCGCTTCGACATTTTGTGCGCGGCTAAACCGGCGCCGGTGACGCCAAATATCGCAGTCACACCCGTCGTACCTAAAACTCCCAAAACATACGCTGTCCCGACACCAAAAACCGCAAAGACAGAACCCGACGCGGCGAGACCTCCCACCGAGGCGATTAGAGCTGGCGCGGCTAACCCCCCAGTCAACGTCAACAAACTACCGCCCACCACCGCGGCAGCCCCTAACGTTAGATATTTACCAAATTTAGACGTCACGTTCTTTGCGTCTTCTTCGCTAACAGTACTCACGCTGCTCCCGGATGCGCTGCTTCCACCTCCCCCTCCTCCACGTATTTTCGACATCAACCAGCTACCTCCGGTCGTCGTCGTCGTCGTCCCAGTACTCTCTATTCCACTTCCTTCTGTCGCTCGTTTCATTTGCTCCCTCGCGCCTCGAATCACGTGCCAGGCGAACGCCGCTTCAAATTTGCACACATCTTTTCGCCAATCTATGAATACTCTTTTCTTCTTGTGATTCTTAGTACTCTTATCGTCACCATCTACAATAATATACTCCTCGTAATATTCGTTTAAAACGCTCGCCATCCTCCGTAAACTCGCTCGCGCTCGCGCGTCGTATTTCTCTTTCGTCACGAACATCACCACGTACCGGTGGAAAAAAAGTTCTCGTATATCTTCGTCAGTAGAAGAAGAAGAAGAAGAGGAAGAAGAAACCGACGACGACAACACCATCCTGAACAGCTCCTCGAGAATTTCTTTCCCTTCTTCTCTCGCTAAAAATCTCACCCACTCTTTCTCCGCGAACGGATCTTTCCGTTCTTTCAATCTCCTCTGTTTCGTTCGTAACTGTTTTTCGATTTTCGTTTTCGCCCAACTCCTACTAAAGTCTTCTGAATCATCATCAGCGGTATCATCAGTATCATTATCATCACTTTGGAGCGCGAGAAGCAACAAATCGACGCGTTCAATCGCGTTCGCGAGATCTAAATCGCCGTTTAACGCGCACAAGGCGTATACTTTCGTCGTCAGCTCAAAAATCTTTCTTCTTTTTGTTCTCATCATCATCAACGCAGGAAGAATGTTTTTCTTTTCCCCGTCGTCTTTATTCTCGTCGTCGTCGTTTGTCTTCGTCTTCTTCTTCTTCTTCAATCCTCCTCCTCCTTTGGAAAAAAGTGGTTCCACGCATCTCTCGATTTTTGCATCCATTATTGTTGTTATACTACTCGTAGTATTTTCTCTCATTATTATTCGATCATCTGTATCATCATCATCCGTATCATCATCATCAAAAGTTTCGTACTACTAAAGCGTCCTACTAAAGAAGACAACAACCAATTTCTATAATACAGGACAACACATTTGCAACAAAAATTCTCTCTCTCATCAAAAAACAACGAAAACAGTGGTGTTTTGACAAAAAAAATAAAAAAACAAAAAAACAAAAAGGGGAAAAACAACAGACACAGAAGAGACTTCATTTTTTTATCTCTCTCTCTCTCTCTTCACATCTCTCCTTTGTTTACTACTACTACTACTACTCTAAAGAGTAAAATCATCGTCCAAAGTTATTTATAAGAAGAAGACAATAATGGCGACGCTGGCGTACCCGGACAAGTACGTTTTGTCTTCTCGTTTTTCTTCTTAGTATTCTTCAAGTAGTATTCTCTGTTAGATTATATTCAATATCGTGTTTGGCGAAAACAAAACTGCCAATTTTTTCTAACGGAAAATCTCATCTCTTCTTCTTCTTCTTCTCTCTTTCGATGATACTAAATAACAGATTCCACGCGGCGACGAAAGTGGCGAAACTTCCATCCCTGGAATCCACGTTCACGGACGAAACGAGGTTACTGTTATACGCGTTAAAATCGCAAGCTATGCACGGCCCGACGGAAATCAAAAGCAAATGGCACATGACGAGAGAGGAACGAGGGAAGTACGAAACGTGGGCGAATTTGGGGAAAATGTCGAATTTTGAAGCCATGCGATTGTACGTGAAGCTCTTAGAGGAGGAAGATAAGTATTGGTACGAAGCGATCGACGAAGAAACGATGGAGATTAAAGAGAATTTCGGGAAAGTGATGACGGAGGAAGAGAGGATGAATAGTAACAACGCGAGCGCGTGCGCGCGGGTGAAGAAAGTGGCAAAGTGGGCGGAAGCGATGGAGAGGGGGAGGTGGGAAACGACGACTACTACTACAACTTCTACTTCGAAACCACCGTGTCCGAGATACCAACACGGAGCGACGTTAACCGGCGATGGATCGAAGATGATTGTTTCCGGCGGGTGTTATCGAGGGCGATTTGTCGCCGATACGTACGCGTTCGACGTCGCCGCGTCGAGATGGAGAAAGATGGAATACACCGAAGACGAAAGAGTATGGGGGAAGAGTTTCAAGCAGGAAGAGAAAGAGAGCTTAGCGCCGATTAGTGGTCACAGATTGATCACTTTGAAAGATGGGTACACGTATTCGTTCGGAGGTAAGTTTTCAAAGGGTTCGAAGAGGGCCAACGATACCGATTTAGCCGTCTTTCGATTGGCGTTGATGGAAGCGGAGGAAAATTCTTCTTCTTCTTCTTCTACTAGCGTTCTCAAAGGCGCGTGGATTCCGGTGCACGTGAAAGGGAAGAGAGGCCCGTGCGCTCGACGAGGCATGTCTGTCACGAAAGTAGGCAAAGACGGCGACGTGGTCGTATTCGGCGGCGAAGACGAAGATCGAAGATATTTGAACGATTGTTGGCGCTTAGATTTTAAAACTATGAGTTGGGTCGCGTGCGATGAGAATACGAACGCGTTGACGGGAAATAGTTCGGAGGATCAAAAGGAAAAAGCGGCGGTTGCGTCGGTGTCGGCGACTTTCGTAACGCCGGCGGCGCGAGCCGAGCACGTCGCCATCCCGTGGGGCCGCGATAAGATGATCATTTTTGGTGGCACGGGAGCCTCTTTCAAGTGCTTCGACGACTTATACGCCTTGGACGTGTCGAGTGGGAAATGGAAGGCGGTATCCGCCTCTTCTTCTTCGAACAATAATGTTAGCAAAACTCCATTAGCTCGGGCCGGTCATTGCGTCGCGTCGCTAAAGAACGACCGGTACGCGTTAATCATTGGCGGCGGGAACAACCAAAACGGCGTACTGGAAACCGCGATTTTAGATTTGAACGAAGTGAAATGGATCACGTCCGACGACGAGAACAACCCCGAGTTTATGAAGTTTGAAAGTCCAAAATTTGTCGGCGAAGGCATGAGCGCGGTGAGCTTTGAATCTGTGGACGGTAACGAGTCCGTTTTAATGACGTTTGGGGGTTATAACGGTTCTTGCGGGAACGATTTACAAGTGTATAAGTTACCGAACGAGTTCCCAACAAGGGGTACTACGATTGCCAAAGAAACGACGACGACTACGGGGAAGACGACGACGACGCCATCGACGAACAACAACAACAACAACAGCAAAGGAGACGGAGAAGACGAGAAAAAGATAGCAGAACTTCATCACCTCTTGACGCAAGCCAGAGAAGAGGCGAACCAAATCCGCGCCGACGCTCGTCTCGTCGTCGACGCGCACGCCTCTTTACAATCAAAACTCGAACACACAGAACGCATGCGTGTGGACGCCGAAAGCCTCCTTAAATCCGAACGAAAAATCAAAGCGCAATTAAACGATAAGTTAGAGCGTTTGGACCGTGAGAATCTTCGCTTGAGAGAGAGATTAAAAGAGTACGAAGGGAATAATAAGGCTTGGTTTTAATTTTATTTTGTTGTGTGATATTTGGATGATGATGATGAATGTTCCTGTCAAAAATCAGATGTTATAATAAAAGAACGCCTTTTGGTTACCATTTTCGTGTGTCCTTCTGTCCTTTGGTTGACATTTTTTTTATCTCATTTTCGTTATAATATTACATATACTCATCATCATCATCATCATCACTTTGTTCCTCCTTTCGACGACGACGATTTTGAGGGTTTGAGGATTTCAGTTCTTCTTGCAAAACGCGAAGGTGTTTGCGGCTCGTTCTCACTCTCTAAACTGCTTTTTTGAGGGAGTGCGACGCGAGAAAAAGAGTTCTTTAAACTACTCGTTTTCTTAATTAAGAAGCAGAGAGGAAAAAGCGTTAGTTACTATAAGATATACAAAGCATCATCATCATAAACATCATCTAAACGTGCGCGTCGCGTTGAATAGAACTCGACGATACGTAGTAATATAAAAGACAGCTTTGGAAACTTTTTTGAAAAAACGATGATGGAGGCTGAGACGATTCAGACGACGAGAACTCTCCCGGGTGAAAACAAGAACAACAAGAACGACGATTCGGATGCGCCTCGGAGTGGTGGTGGTGAGAGTGAGTTTCAACAACAAGAGCAACAACAACAACAACAACCGCCAGAATCGGCCACGAACGTCGCTCGAGCGTACATTCCTTCCATCGCACCGTCGGTACCCAAGGGAACGGCGACTATTCTTTTAGTTTTCACCACTTGGGTGATGCTCTATTGCGTCCTCGGGGACGTTTTGTTACCGAACGTGAACCAAAATAACGTCGTCGTCATCCCGGGCGGCGCGGTGTTCTCTTTGATATTCATATGGGCTGCCGCGCACGTTGGCGCGACGTTGGCGAAGCTCATCAATGTCCCACCGTTGCTCGGGATGTTGTTGAGCGGTTTGTGCTTGCGTAACGTCCCGGGAGGGTTGGTAGAGGCGTTGCCGAAAGAGTGGAGTTCGGCGACGAGAGCGGCTGGGTTGTCCGTGATTTTAATGCGGTCGGGTTTGGAGTTGGATTTAGTAGCTTTTAAGAGGGTTGGCTTAGCCGCGGTGAGGTTGACGGTGATGCCCGGGTTGAGCGAGGCGATCGTGACGGGGTTCGTCGCGACGGCGTTGTTTAATTTGAGCGTGCCGCTTGGGTTATCTCTGGGGTTTATTTTAGCCGCGGTATCGCCAGCGGTCGTCGTCGGGGGCATGTTTGATTTACAAGCCAGAGGGTACGGGGTCGCGAAAGGTATTCCGAGCTTAGTCGTCGCCGCGGCGTCATTCGATGACGTCGTCGCGATTACCGGGTACACGATTATGAAGTCCTTCGCCATTCAATCGAACGACCACAACAATTTAGGGTGGACGATTATGCACGGACCAACGGACGTGGCGTTAGGGATTATTGTCGGGTCGTTCGCTGGATACGTCATTTTAGGCGCGACGGCGATATGGAATAAGCCGTGGAAGCGATCGTTGTTGACGTTTGAACTCGGGATGGCGATGATGTTTCTCGGGAGAAAGTACGATTTTAGCGGCGGCGGCGCGATGGCGTCGTTAGCGATGGGGATCACCGCGAATAAAGCGTGGACGACTGGCAGATGTCCAATTCCTACGTTTGCTTTACCGATTCCAATTAATCCATTTAAGCGAGACCGGTTCTCGTTGGGGCCGAGACCGGAATTGGCGCATTCCGTGGAGGTGGATTTATCTCGAGCTTGGAGAACGTTGTTCCAACCGTTGCTGTTTGGAGTCATCGGAAGCGCGGTAAAGTTTGCAGATTTAACCGCGTCGACTATACCAAAATCCGTGTTACTTTTATTCATCGGTTTGTGCGTACGCTTACCGGTCGCGTATCTAGCCGTCGGTGGCGGGGATTTGAATTTGAAAGAGAGAGCGTTTGTCGCGTTGTCGTGGTTGCCGAAAGCGACGGTGCAAGCGGCGTTAGCGAGCGACCCGTTGGAGAGCATTTTGAAAAGTAAAAGTGGAGAAGAGAATTACGACGAGTGGGTGAAATGGGGCAACGATATCTTAACGACCGCGGTATTTTCAATCATATTAACCGCCCCGGTTGGTATGTTGATCATTTCGAATCTAGGTCCGAAATGGTTAAATTTAGATACGAACAAGCAACAATTTACGGATGTCGCGCCGGGGTCGTCCATGAGCGAAGACAAGAAAGGCGATGGAAAAGACGAAGATGATGGAAGAAGAGAGTTGATGCGAGATGGCGATGGGAACATCATGACGCCCTCTTCGGTGAATGGTAAACGAGGAGGATCTATAGATGATTCGCCGTCGGGTCGAAGGAACTCCTTCGCCGGAGAAGTCGTTTCGAAAATCGCGAGCATGGTTTCCTCGAGAAATCCATCGGCGAGGCACACGCCGTTCGAACAATCAGACGACGATAACGATAACGACGATAATAACGATAATAACGACAATAACGACAATAACGAAGATGTAGACGGTTGGGGTGAGTACGAGATTAGAGTTGGAGATATGAGCCCCCCTGGCGAAAAGCAAGGCAAGAAGAAGAAGAAGAGAGTGGTGTTGCCGAGGACAACCTCCGCGGTATTTAAGAAACACATGTCCATCATCGGCAACATGGAAGACAGCATACAAGACGAACACCAGAGAAGAGAGTTCGCGATCGCGAAGATGGGCGTCGAGGCGATTTTGAAAGAGCACATGCCGAGAGATTCGGAAATTGAAACCGCCGGGGCGTTTTTTAGAAAAACTTCCGTCGCGGAAGGTAAGATGGATTTAGCGGAGCTGGAAGAGCTCGGGGTGGACACGTCAGAGATGGTAGAGAATCTCGCTCCGACGACTAATGGCGGTGGCGATGTTGCAAGCGGAGATATCCCGACTCGTCCGAGCGACTACGATACTCGGAAAAGTCCAAGCGGACGGAGATCTCCACCGCCTTTACAACAGGTCAAAGAAGAGAATGATCCGAGCAATAACGTATAGAAACCAATTGCGAATTTAAACCACAACATGTTAGCGCGGTAATAGTAATGTAACAGTAGTAAACAATACACTGCATGTGTACCTAGGTGCAAATCTATTTTACGCGGAAGCGCACGCGGCTTCAACGTCTTCTACTGTTTTCGGGCATCGCGTTAAATTAACTGGCCCGCGTTCGGTGACCCATATGTTATCTTCGATGCGCACGCCCCCTACTTTAGCGAACCGTTCAATATTTTCTCTGTTTAAAAACTTCTTTTGCTTCTCGTTCGCTAACGCTTTCTCGTATAAAGCTTCGACAAAATATACCCCCGGTTCGCAAGTGATCACGTTGCCGACTTCTAACACTACTGGTAACGGCGTCCCAGAGTTTGGTCCTACGTCGTGAACTTGTAATCCGAGATAGTGTCCCAACGCGTGCGGTAAAAAAACTTCCGAGATACCTGCTTCCAAAGCTTCGTTCAAATCTGCATCTGCATTTACTACGCCCAATTTCTTTTGCAATCCTTCTATGGTTTTCAATTTGGCCTTTCGAGCGATGTCTGCCCAAAGAGCGCCGTTCGTGTAGCGTTCAATCGCATCGACTTGCACGTCTAAAACGACGTTATAGAGCAGCTTGGCGTCTTCGGTAAATTTCCCGTCGGTTGGAAAACACCTGGTGATGTCCGCGGTGTACCCTTCGCACTCCGCGCCGGCATCGACCAATACAATTTCTTTCTCTTTACACAACGCGCTATTCTCCTCGTAGTGCAAAATCGCCGCGTTTTTACCGCTCCCGACGATGCACGGGTACCCGAGTTCGCGCAAATTCCTTTTCGTAGACGCCGCGATAAATTCAGCTTCCAACTGAAACTCATACGTTTCGTTTGGTTTCGAAAATTGCCACATCGCGATGTGCGCGTCCGAGGACCCGTCGTTTGCGCGTTTAATCCTTTCGATTTCTTCCTTGGTTTTTATCGCTCTTTGGCGCGCGATTTTATCCGGTAGCGCCACGTAATCGAATCTGAAATTTGAGGACGTCGCGTTCGCGCTAATCGACGGTCCCCACGTCTTTGATTTCACGAAAGCGTCGTTGCTTTGTAACCGCTTCTTCAACGCGACGTCGTCCAGTTCCGGCGCGACAAAAACCACCTTCGAGTGCGCAATCTTAAACGCCCTTCTTCCCTTATTGTTACTCCTCGTCTCCTCTCCTTCGTCGTTATTTTTCTCCGTACTGTTACTATTGCTATTACTACCGTTGTTCTTCAAATACTCCATAGCGTCGTCGATTTCGTCCACGTAAAAGCACCTGTCGCACATCGTCGTCTCTTGAATCTCCTGAACGCTTCTTCCCGCGCCCATCCAGACTTTCATCTGTTCCGTCTTTCTCGGACATAATATCACCGTCTTAACGTCTTCTTCGTTCGGTCCGCACGTGCTCAACAGGAAATAATCCGGTTCGCTGATGCCGGTTAAATACATAAAATCTGGTATTTGGCGGAACCTCGCCGTGTGGCCTTCGAATCCGTTTCGAGTTTGTAACTCGCCTGAGAGAGCGAAAATCAAGCGATTGTCGTTGGGAAACTTCGAAAACACTTTGAACCGTCTTCTGTTGAAGTCGATTTTCGACAGCTTTTTTCTGTCCAAAAAGTCCTCCAAAGAGTGGCAATCATACCGACTCTTGTTCTTCTCATCGTTGTTGTTGTTGTTGAGAAGGAGTCGTTGAATAAACGCGTCGTCTGAATCGTCTGAATCATCATCTGAATCGTGGTTTTCATCGTCATCAGTTTTATTCTTCGCGAGAGTGACGACGGCGTGGAGTTGACGACACCGTTTTAAACGACTTCCAGTTTGTGAACGATGAAGTTTGCAACGCGAGGACGACGCCTTTTCGACGAGTTGTCGGGGAGGAGGTTTAGTATCAGCGTTTGTTTTCAAAAAAGAAGCGGAGTGAGAGAATAGGGACATCGTCTGTATCGTCGTCCGTATCGTCGTCTGTATCGCCGTCATCTCTTCGCGAAAGTGGTGGTTTACTCTATTTGTGATGAGATGTTTTCCCGAGGAAAGAGACTAAAATTTTATCCACTTTTTTTACGCGCAAAGAGAAGAGTTTCTGGTAAACGAGAGAAAAGAAGAACTTTTATCAAAGAAGAAGCATGACGACGAGCGGGGGGGCTTATTATTATTCTATCGTCAGAGCCTCGACCACCTCGACGTCAAAATTGTCGTCGTCGCGAAGGTGTTGTTCTTGCGCTAAAATATCGCCTCGTCGACATCGTCATCATCATCGTCGCAGGAGGGCTGCTGCTGTCAACGATGTGCGTAACAACAACAACAACAACAACACGAACAACAACGACGATGAGAACAAAAGTGCATCTCCGTTCGCACCGAAAGGCTCGCCGGAAGATATCCTTCGCGTCTCTCGACAAACCTCCTTCGAAGGACTCAAAGCTGCGCGAAGAGTCGCTTTGGAGGAAAAAATACACTCGACAGAAACTATTCACAAGGCGTTTAACGATATCGTGGAGAACTCGGTTCGATTTTTTAAGACGAAAGCGGAGGAGAATACGAACGATGCGGACGCGCAGTTCGCGCTCGGGAACGTGTATCAAACTTTAGAGATGCCAGAGAAAGCGATCGAACAGTACGAGAAAACTTTAGCGTGTTCGAATAAGACGCATTTGGACGCGTCGAATAACGTAGCGATGTTGTTGCAAGAGCGAGGGGAAATTGACAAGGCGGAGGCGTATTATTTGAACGCTTTGACGCACCATCCGGAAAGCGTGGACGTGATGTTCAACTGGGCGAGTTTGAAAGTACAGTGTCGACAAGATTTGGACGGGGCGAGAATTTTGATTAATAGGATAGTTACTTTAGAACCAAAGTTGAAGAAGCACCCGTTGGTGAAGGCGTTGGCGGGTGATGAAATCGACGACGAACCGGACGAAGCGTTCGTGCCGCCGATTTAAAATGTAGTGTAGTAAAAGTAGTAGTACTAGTACAACGTAAAATAGTGCCTGAATGCCTTGGTGACATCAGTGTTATTAGTATATAAATAGTACGCGTAATTGTGGTTTTACTACTACTAGTAGTCGTTTTTTTTAAAAGCGCCGATGGTTTGATTGATACATTTTTATTTCGCTGAAGAAGAAGAAGCTTTCTCTTCTCCCTGACCTTCGTCTCCTTTAGCCGCCGCTATTGCGGCATCTGCGGGGACGTACGGTGGCGTTTCCCACCGGATTAAAGCCCAGTTTATGTCGCCGAAAAAGTCGTGACATTTGATGGTTTCCCCGCCGCCGAACGTTCCCAATCGTCTCGTCGGGTCTCTCTCCAGTAATTTAGTCACGATGTCTTTCAAGCTTTGCGAAACTTCCGGTCGCTCCGGAAACGCGAGTTGTTTATTCATGATGTTTTCAAACGTTTGCTCGCGTCTGTTTGCTTTGAAAGGCGTCGTGCCGTAGACTAATTCGTAGATGAAAATTCCAAGTTCCCACCAATCGACCGGCGCAGAGTGTCCGGCGCCGGAGAGAACTTCTGGACTCAAATACTCCTCGGTACCGACGAAAGAGTTTGTAAACGCAAACGGTTCCGCAATTAGGACTGGATTTTGCGTTCCAGATTTGAACTTTGGCGGTTTCGAGAGCGAAGCGGATTTTTTATTGTTGTTTTTCTTTGTTTCTTTAGCAGCTGCAGCGGTTTCAGCGGCGGATGACGGGGAGGAACTATTTTTACCGCCGTCGGGGTTACTACTGCTCTGTTTCTTCTTTTCGGTGACGAGTGCTTGATCAATTGGTCTCCATTTCGGCATTTCGTCCTTCATGACCATGTGCGGTCGACTCGACGCCACAAAAGACAAGTCAAAATCAGTAATAACGCAGTGCCCGTTGCTTCGTAACAAAACGTTTTCTGGTTTCAAATCGCGATAAACGAAGCCTAACAAGTGCAAATATTGCAACGCGAGCAATACTTCTGCGCTGTAAAACTTTGCGTGTTTCTCCGGCAAGCGTCTCCCAGGTTGCGACTGGACGTATTCGTACAATTCGCCGCCTTCGCAATAGTCCATCAAAAAGTACACGTGCGTTTCGGAATGAAACGCGGTGAACAAAGTTGCCAAGTAAGGATGGTCGCACATTTGTAAGATTGTCGACTCGGTTCGTAGACGGTGCAACTTGTTTCGTTCAATCATCTCTTGCTTCGTTAACACCTTCATGGCAAATTTTAGCGGTTTCTCCTCACCGTCGATGCTTAATTCGTTCGTTATTGTTTTTGTTGATGTATTTTCTTTCGTTTTGCTATTTGTTTCTTGTTGAGTAGTATCGTTTCCTTTTTTGAGCGTGACGAGATGGACCGATCCGACGTCGCCTTGGCCGATTCGTTGCACGGGCTTAAAATCTGCCAACGTGAGTTGTCTTCCTGCTTCCGCTGCGGATGCGTTCGCCTTTGCTCTTCCAGCTGATGCAGCCGAGTTTACAACGGCAATCAACGCTTTCCACTCTCTTTCGCATTCGCCCATCCGGTGTGGTTTCGGACCGTTCAAACTGCCGAGTAAACCTTCCCACGGTAATTTATCCGCGGCGTCGTTGTTCGTCGCCGTGGCAATATTCGAGGCGGCTTTCTTGGAATATTCCTCTTGCTCTCTCTCTGCGGTTTCTGTTTTATCAAAAGACGCCACCGTTCTTTCCGTCCCGTCGTCATCGTACACGGTGACGTCGACTTGTACTCCGGCGAAGAATCTCACTTTGCCTTCGTCGTCTCTCACCGGCGCTAACGTAAACATGTTCCAAAATGGACGACCATTTTTCGTGTAATTTAGTAACCTGACCGTCACTTCACTCCCGGCATCGATCGCGTCTCTTATAGCTTTCACGCTGTTTTGATCGGTATCTTTTCCTTGTAAAAACCGACAGTTTCGTCCTAAAATTTCCTCTCTGGTGTATCCCGTAAACGATAAGAAACCGTCCGAGGCGAACACGATCGGGTGATCCGGCAAACTCGGATCGGTAATAACGAATGATTCTTGAATCCGCTCTAAAGTAGACGCCATATCCATCCCACTACGACTTGTTAAAGCTTGCTGATCGTCATCGAACGACTTTGAACTCTTTAAACCAGTCGCGCTCAACACCGCTTCTTCCACCTCGGTAAACGCGCCCAAATTCTGCGCGGCTAAACGCGCATCGTATCTCACGAGTAAAGGAAACCCATCGTTGTCTTTCAAAACCGACGGTGCCACGTTCCCTTCCGTCTTATCCGTCACGTCTACTTGCACCCCGATGTACTTCACCACCGTCCCGTCCGCCAACTTTACCGGCGCGATTGTCAGATAGTTCCAAAACGGCGTCCCGTCTTTGCGATAGTTCAACAACCTCACCGACACTCTCTCCCCAGCTTTCACCGCGTCTCTTAACTTTTTCACGCTCTCTGGGTCCGTATCTTTCCCTTGTAAAAACCTGCAGTTATGATGGATGATTTCCTCGGACGGATATCCAGTCATTTGCAAAAACGAATCCGAGGCGTACACGATTGGGCAATCCGGAGCAGTCGCGTCGCACACCGTGAACGTGTGTCTCAACGTCGCCAACGCTTGCGCGACGTTCTGTTTCACGTGAATAGATGCCACGCCTCCCGTACTCACTGATCCATCTTTACTCTTAAACCCGGGAACTTTATACATCTCATCTTTGCTCGTTCTCGGTCGTTCCGGTGGCGTTATCTTTTCCAAAGGTTCGTTGATGTACGACGTGATGGAGGAGTAATGGTCGGGATTCGAAGTCGCTTTCGTTACTTTCACCATCTTAAATGTTCTTCTTCTAAACGACGATGTGAAAGACGAGGACACCAATAAAGACTTCTTTTTCTCTCTTTCGCTCTCCTTTCGCTCTCTTTTGTTCTTTCTTCTTCTTCTTCTGTTAAAGTTCTTTAGTAGTAGTATTAGGA
>Ga0206124_10000818_pt1 | contig 25061 bp, 31 predicted proteins | sample Helgoland_Spring_3_FD_148671 | JGI IMG/M metagenome (GOLD analysis project Ga0206124, IMG submission 148671) | Pelagic subsurface seawater microbial communities from Kabeltonne, Helgoland, North Sea - Helgoland_Spring_Bloom_20160321_2 | ecosystem: Environmental > Aquatic > Marine > Epipelagic ... | reverse complement strand
GGGATCATGATGTCTTTGAGGTAATTATGGAATTATTTGTAAAGTACGACCACGAGACCGAACAGGTGACACTAGGCCCCCAGTCAGGAATGGCTGGGGAGCCCGGGTGGTTGCCTTATATCGATCACAACCCGGCTATAGAGCCTACCGATATGGATGCAGACCGCTACATACCGGAGCTGGACGCTGTTGTCCGAGTTTCGGTTGGCACGCTGCCTGAACCAACATATCAGCAAAAACGAGCAATGGCTTATCCAGACATTGGTGAGCAGCTTGACTTGCTTTTTCACGACATAACAACCGGGAACCTAACTACTGATGGCGGCCTCTATCAAGCGCTGCTTGCGGTGAAAACGCAGTTCCCAAAGGATTAACATGCTATACAAAAACCAAGCTCTCGAGCTCCTTCAGGAACATGAGGGATATCGACAGTTTCCCTATGCTGACAGTCTAGGTATTCAGACTATTGGTTATGGACGAAACCTCGAATCGAGAGGCATATCAAAACCCGAGGCATCCTACCTGCTGAGCAATGACATTGCTGAGGCTGAGGAGATGCTGCATAGCTATGGGTATTACTTCAACCTAAGTGGTGAGAGGAAAGCTGTATTGATCGACATGATGGTGAATATGGGGCCAGCCCGGTTCGCTAGTTTTAAGAAAATGCACGCAGCTCTCGATGGTCGAAACTATGAGCTCGCAGCACTTGAGATGTTGGATTCAAAGTGGTCAACACAGGTTGGCCAGCGGTCACTGACGCTGTCCAAAGTAATGCACGACAACAAAATATAAGGAGCTATAAATGTGGAGCATTGTCTTAAAAGCCTTGGCGGGTCTGGGCAGCGAATGGCTGTCAAACCGTAAGGAAAAAAACAAAGCAAAGCACGCCAGAGAGCTGGCTATTTTGCAAGGCGACATTACTGCAGATGTGGCCAGTTCGAACGATATGGCCACCAGTTTAAAGGATGAGTTTCTCGTCATCGTTTTGACGACGCCGCTTGTGGTTATATTTTATGGAGCCGTATGGGGTGACCCCCAAACGATTGCACAGGTGAAGATGGCGTTCGAAGCTATGAGCACGCTGCCTGAATGGTATCAATGGTCATTCATGGGCTGTGTGGCTGCAACATTCGGCCTGAGATCTGTCAAGGCTCTGGGTCCAAAAACTTAACTAATCAAATGGCTAAACTATGAGCGACCACTACACCTCTCTGGTGGAGAAAATTGAGAAGCAAAACGCCCATCAATTACGCAATAAATTAGAAGCTCACTATCAACTCCGTGACGCAGCCAACGCGATCGCATCACGTCAAAAAGCTCACGAGAAGCTCCTCAAGCTGATCATCGCAATTCAAATAGCATCGGCAGGATATACGCACGGAGGCCAAGTGGCATCGTTTATAAAAATATTACTTTAAGAATTAACCCTCGAAAGAGGGTTTTTTTTCAATCATTCAGCAAGTCGGTCATCGTTATATATTGGCTGCCAAAAAGACCTGAGTATGTTATCGGGTCATAATATGCCATTAGTTTTTTTATGAATAGCGGCGGGTCTACCTGAAGTAGTTTTGCATAGCCGACAAAATGATCCGGAGGTACACGAGCCGCACCGCTCTCGATCTGCGCGATCATCGTGTAATAATTAAGGTTCAAAGCTGAGGCCACATCGCGCTGCGTCAGTCCTCGATGCTGCCTGAGTTGTTTCAGAAACAGGCCTCCCTCTTTCCTTAGTAGAAGAGATTCTGCATTTCTTTTTCCTTGTTTATTCATAGCCGCCCCCTGCGCGGTAATTACTGATGAAAATAGTTTACCTAATTATACAATGTTACTCAACTCTAAATTACTGTTTTATATACAGTTTTTAGTCCTACTAAAATATGGCACTTTTTAGTTCACATAAAATATGTATACATACGGTTACACTAAGTTTATGATGTCCACGCACTATTAGCCTTACTAATAATTTACTAATGATTAAGGGAAAATTTATGGACAAGCAAGGTGGAGAGCAAGGGTCAGAAATGATCTGGTGGCTAACTGAGCCAGAGGAACGTGGATATGTATAAAATGAAGCAACTAGAGTTTGATTTTGACCCTAAAAGGAATGCACCGCCCCCTATAAATATGTGCGTTTTTAGTGTTAAGCGGTATGGAAAAGAAAGGGTAACAATGTTCCAATTGCTTCATGCAGAGAGATCAGGGTGGCGACCACCCATACCACCCGTACCGCAGGAAACGCGGTGTAATGTGTTATTTTTTGTAAAATAGTGGACCGAAACTGTCTACAGAACTGTCTACAAAACTGTCTACAAATTATCGTTAACGTCTTATAAGTTATTGATTTTAAAGGATTTGTAAGATTGGTCGGGGATGAGGGACCCTAAATCAAATATCTCTCAACCTAGCAAAACCACTAATCTCGGGGCTTTCGGTTACTTGCAACTGTCTACAAAACTGTCTACACTCATTCGAAACCTCAACGGAGATCTCGAATGCGCGCATCATACATAAAGCAGCGACACAATGTCTACTGGTTCCAGCGAAGGCCACCAAAAAAGCTACACGAGCAGCTGGGAAGTAAAACAATCAGCATCAATCTGCACACATCTGATCGAGCCGTCGCTATCAATAAGCGCGACCTTATTCTCGGCGAGTGGGCGGCACTTTCATCAACTAAACGGTCCCCGGACATTTACGCCAAAAAGCTCGCAGACCTCGATGGTCAGGATCTGACAAACAGTGAGACGCATGTGCCTGAGCCAGTGATCGACGCCGTCTCAATAAGTGGGGCCCAAACACAGGACGAGGCCGTTGATGCCCTGCGTGATTTTAGTGCTGCCGACCGGGCTGCTTTTTGGGCATGGCGAGCGGCCACCAAGTCCGAGACACCGCCCGAGGAATATGCCTACTCGATCCGGGACGCGCTGGCTGCAGTTATTCCGCACAAGCGGGGAACGATTAGCGACCTGCACCTCGACAAATACACCGTGGCCGTCGACCTATTTATGGGCCCGGGTGTTGATGGGTCGCTCGAAGCAATAAAGAAAGGAGCTGTCGTTCGCTGGGTGGACACCTTGACGCAAAGCAACAGCACGAAAAACACCTATCTCAGCTGTCTTGGTGGTGTCTACCAGTACGCGCAGGACAGGGAGCTGATCAACGACCAGCTGGTAAATCCATTCAAAGGCATCAAGCTGGGCAAGAAAGACACCAAGAGCTACAAGATGATGCCGCACGATACCCTCAGATCCATTCTCAGATTGTTAAAGGCAAAGGACCACCTGCCAGCAGTCCTCGCTATAAACACCGGGATGCGCCTGTCTGAGGTGTTCAACGCGCAGCTGCAGATCCACGAAGGAATCCACTGTCTGGTCCTCGAGGAGAGCGTCGACTATAAAGGTGCAAAGACTGAAGCCGGAAACCGAATGGTCCCAATACCTGAGCACCTACTCGCCGACGTCCTCGAGCAGCAACCGAAATGGTCCCAGTGCCGCAATGTGAAAGACAACGTCGGGGCCTACTCAAAACGATTCGGCAAAGCGAAGGCCAAAGTCATCAACTGCCGACAGACTGTGTTCCATTCCCTCCGGGTGAGTTTTATCACAGAGGCCCAGCGAGCTGGATACACTGAGCAGCAGGTTGCGTGGCTGGTTGGCCATGAAGCCGGGAAGGGCGACGCGATGACAGGGAAGCTGTATTTTAAAGGGTACAGGCTGCAGCTCATGAAGGAGATCATCGAGGCCGCTGCCGCTTTTAAGCGCGAATAGATACAGATAAATTTAAACAGTACAACACCCCGACCCTGAGATCGTAAGACCTCGGGGTTTTTTTCGTCATGCCTTAAATATTTATTTTCAATACTTTCAAAGTTCCTGATCACAGGTGTTTGTAGTGTGTGCAGTAACTTGCTATCTTGCGAAAACGGCAACAGTTTTAACACCTCATTAAATTTGTTTCCGAATAAAATAACAATGTCAAGTAAAACCACATCGAAACCAACAGGAGCTCCATCATGAATACGAAAACAAGTAGCGTCGAAATGCTTGAAAAGCAAATCCGATGGGAAAACCACCAAGTCGAGGAGGGTGTTGCCAAGTACCAGAAAGCAATGGTCGAGAAGTCTATGAACGGGACGACAGGTGGCCAGCGTTTAATCAGCAACGCATTACCTCGGACCATCGCTGCAATTAATGAGGCCTATCGTGAGGTCGACGATTTAATGTTCAACAACACGCACGGCGGTGGTGTTGACAATTGGGTGTACATGATCGGGCTGGTGTCAGCTGAGCAGACCGCTGTCATCGCCCTGAACAAGGCGTTCGCTTTTTGCTCCGAGGGTTCCTCGGATACCGTCTCAGGACTATCACGCAAACAGACCTCGATGCTTACACGAAAAGCCGGGCTCAACCGATTGGCCAAAAGCATCGGACAAGCTCTGCGCCAGCAGCTGAAATTTGAAAACTGGAAAGCAAGGTCAAAAGCTGACTCCATTGGTGTGCTCAACGATAAAGGTGAGCAAGTCAAAAAATCATATGCGGAGCTTTTAATCGCCCGAGCAAAGGGTCAAATCAACAATCGCAAGCTGGCCCGGTGGGAGAAGAAGTTCGACAATTACGCCAACATAGACTGGGGAACCGACGTTGTAAAAATCGGCTTTAAAATAATTGACATCCTCGTCGCAGCAAACCCGGATCTGTTTAACTATGAAACGAAAAGAGAGCTCGGGAAAACTCAGCGATTTTTTTATTTGACCGAGGAGGCGTGGTCTGAATATCAAACGTGTGAGGATTTTGCGGAGCTGCAGAGCCCCTATATGCTGCCGAGTTTAATTGCTCCGGTCCCGTTTGCATACGTAGACGGAAAGGTTCGGGGAGGTTATCACCACATTGAGTCGCCACTATTTAGCAACCACCAAATGCAACACACCTCAGCTGACAAAACAGCAGCCTCGGAGCGATTCCTGAGCGCCGTCAATAATGTGCAGGCGACGATGTGGAAAATAAACCCGTTTATTTTGATGGTTGTCGACATGCTCTATGGGACCGGAGCGGAGGTCGGTGGTGTCACGCAGGCCTGTCATCAGGTCACCCCGGCGTTAAACTCTGACGCCTATGCCGCACTCAATAAAACTGAGCGCAGCGCCTACCATGCAAAACGCAAAGACGCCATCGAGAAGATTGCCAGCGCCCGGGGAAAGCACGGAGCATTCCGTCGAAAGATAGAGATCGCTCACAAAATGGCGCAGCATCCAGAGTTCGCGTTTCCACATTTTGCAGATTTTCGCGGTCGATTGTATCCGTACCCCAAGGAGCTCACGCCCCAAGGTGATCAGGTTGCGAAGGCCCTGCTCATGTTTGCCAAAGGAAAAGAGCTCGGGACATCTGGCCTGAAGTGGCTCAAGATTCACGCAGCCAATTGTTATGGCAAGGACAAGGAGAGCCTGATCAATCGGGAGCTGTGGGCAACCTTTAACCTCGACCTGATGATCCGGGTGGCCTCGGACCCGCTAACAAACGAAGAGTGGACCGACGCTGCCGAGCCCCTGCTGTTTCTTGCCGCTGCAAAAGAGCTCGCCAGAGCTCATGAGTCTGGTGACCCGACGTCGTTCGTCTCACATATCCCGGTTGCCATCGATGGCACGACCAACGGGATGCAGATTTTGAGCATGTTGGGCAAAGATCAGGTCGGAGCTGAGGCTACTAATTGCACGGCCAAGGACCATCGATTTGACCTGTATGCCACCGTTGCTGAGTCAGTGTTGTCAATCTTAGCCCGCGAGGCTGGAGTGTCTGAGATCGCCGCAGAATGGCTGCAAAGGCTGCAGGACAACCCGGGCAAAAGTCGTGGACTGGTCAAACGTGCTGTGATGTGTGTGCCCTACGGTGTGACGCCTCGAGGAATTGCTGAGCAGCTGGTCGGCGACAAGCACTGCAACGACTTTGAGTGCGCGAGCCGGGCTGATGCAAGTGTCTACATGACCGACTGCATCCTCGAGGCGATGACATCAGTAAACGGCAAGGCTGTGGAAATAATGGGCTACTTCCAAAATGTGAGCGGCATCATTGCCAAGGCTGAGCTGCCCCTTTCATGGACCACCCCGATGGGGCTGCGAGTGACTCAGGCCTACAATAAAACGTCCAAGCGGGAGATCAAAACTGTTCTCGGCGACGTCATCCTGCACATGGAGGACCAGAAACTCGGGCTCGATGCTCGTAGACAGGCTCAATCGAGTGCGCCGAACATTATCCACAGTTTCGATGGGGCGCTGCTGCAGCTGACCGTTGAGAAAATGGCGAATGAAGGGCACACGGATTTTGCGATGATTCACGACAGCTATGGAATGCACGCCAGCGCGATCGAGGACCTCAATGCAGCCCTGAGACTCTCAGCTCTGGAGATATTTCAGGAGGACCAGATCCAAGCGTTTCACGAGCAAATGGTTGAGCTGAGCGGTCTGGACCTTCCAGAGCCACCAGCGCGTGGTGAGTACCGAATCGAGGAGATCGAAGAGGCTCCCTATTTTTTTAGTTGAGAAGTTCAGTGACTTTGAAACTCAAAGTTGTTGACAGGTCGCTGGGTGTGTGTTTTTATACTCGCACATTCAGTGACTTACTAGCAACCAAAAAGGACTACACCATGTTGAATATTTACCAAATCGTTATCCTCGAAAACGAAATCGACCCATGCAACGCATGGGAATCTCCCAAATTTGTCGCGCAGCAAAAGACCTCAGTATTCGGCGTCGATCGCTTTGAAGACGAGCACGAGCAGTTTTACGACAAGGTTTGCGAGACCACTTTCACCGATCTAGGACAGGCCTTTCACGGCATGAACATGTGGACAGATGAGAGCGAAGCAAAAATCACTCGACTGCGTCCGCTGCACTCACTTTCTGTCGGCGACATCGTCCACAACACCGTGACCGGGAAATCTCACATGTGTGCTCGCTTTGGTTGGGCAGAGTTGTCTGCTGGGCAAACTGCACGCATTACAGGAGCAGCAGCATGAAGATCAAAATCGAAATGACTTTAAACGTGGACGTGGAGCAGCTCGAGGCCTACAGGGACGAGCTCGGCGACCACGGCGAAACCCTTCGCGAGTTTGTTCGTAACTTCGTTATTTCTGGCGGCGTCGGGACTCTCGAGGAGTCTTTGTCGAATAGCGGATTCGATGCAAACGCTGTGGAGGTGATTGCATGAGATTCACAGCCTACGAAGAAGCCCTCAGAACACCATCTCGGAGACTTAAAAATGAAAAACCAAACCAACACCCCGGGGATTCCCCGGGTCATTCTCGGCCTGCTGATCGCGGGCCTTTATTTATGGGCCAGCAATCAGGCCTATCACGACTGCATCAATTTGGGAGTCTGCTAATGCACGGACAAAACCACGGCGGGAAGGGTTCCGCACAACGCACAGGCGATCGCGTCGCGTTCGCTAACAACTGGGACGCAATATTCGGTAGGAAGGGAGAACCAAAACCCGAGGGCCATTGTCCCCGATGTGACGTTTCTCGCTTCGACGGCGAGTTCTACAGCGTAGAACATCAGGACTCATATGACATCGGCGACCAGACAGTGTGGGAGAAGTCCTATATCAATCACTGCGACAACTGTGATGAGGAGCTCGAGCCAATTGATTGAGCGAGACATGCGTTTTTTTTTATTTCGAAATATAGTAACTTTGCATTAAAAAGTTGTTGACAGGTCCCTCGAAGTCGCTATAATTATACCCATACTACAGTGACTTACTAACCCGGAGAGACAAAATGAGCAACTACCAAGCAGCAATAAGCAAAGACTCAGACGGCAGCTTTTATGCCCTAATCGTTCGCATCGAGAGAGACGGATACAAAACAGTGATCAATCACTATAAAGGCCGCCACTTTAAGACTGAGGCTGCAGCAGTTCGCTCGACTTCAAACTACCTCGCAAAATTCTGCTAATCAATCACACGGCCCTCCGGGGCCATCATCAATTTCTGCACTGTAAATAAACAGTAACTTTGCATTCGAAAGTTGTTGACAGGCCCCCAAAAGTCGCTATAATTATACCCATACTACAGTGACTTACTAACCCCGGAGAGACATTATGACCAACGAGCAAAAAGCAACTTTCGACAGACTCATCAAGACAATGGTCGGCGGTTCTGAGTACCGCGCGATTTTCGCTAAGAATCAAAGCCTCATCACTTGCGACGATGAGTTCCACAACCTAGTGCTCGCAATCGCTAAAGCCAGCTAAACAGACAACAGGCCCTCCGGGGCCATCAGGAGACAAAAATGCTACAGATCAACGACGAACTAAATGTTTACCGCAACCAGCTGGACCGTGAGGCCATCGTGCTCGCTGTCTGGAAGCACAAGGCCCTCATTGAGTACACCATGCCAAACGGCACCAGCGCCCTAAATATCATCGCCAGCGACGACGTTGACGGGAAGGGCGACTACAGATCTGTGAGCTACTACGGCCTGACGCGGCGTTGGTTGAACATTTTGGTCGACCAGTCAGCAGTGTGGGAAGGGCGTCCACAAAAAGGCAACCCGTGCCCCACACCTTCGGATGCTTTGAGCATCAAGGTCGGTGCAGCATGAGCATCCAAGAACTACGCGAGGAACTCGTCAGAGCGATGTCAGATGCCGATCTAAACGAAGCTCTCCAGTCGTTTATAGTAGACACCCCCCTTTATGATGCGTGCCTTACAGAGGCGCTCGTGCGCTGTAAATAATCACCCCTAGAAAACCCCCTTTGGCCCCTCGTGGGCCTTTTTTTTGCCTCTCTGAAACCCAGCCAGAATGCGGTCTGCAGCAATCGGTCACAAAACCCCGCCCTATAGAGGACCCCCCAGTCTCTAAGTCACTAAGACACACACAGTGTGTCAAGGAGTAATCATGAATAAACCAAGCAGCCCCCGAATGATAGATATGACAAATGCAGAGATCGACCGGAAGGCAAAGATCAGCACGGTTGATGAATATGTGAGCTCTTTGTCTAGGCCCAGAGCTGGACCCTATTGGGTCAGACCCGATGGGACCATCGAGATGGTGAAGCAATGAAGAAGTCGACGACGTCAGACCTTAGCTGGATACCTCCAGCCTTTGTGCTGCTCATGTTACTGAAGGCCATGTTCTTTTAGTTACCACCACCGACTACTACCTCTACTAAACCAACACCCCACAAACCAAAACCAACCACTCAGACACCATTGAGGAGATCTCTATGTCTACCAAAAAATCACTTTACGTTAATTTTGCCACCACTGTCGGAACCGCTCACTTTGCATGGCTCAACAAGCCAGACACCGGGTCGGAATACTCCGACGGCAAATACAAGGTAACCGTCGCCTTTCAAAAGGACGACCCAATTGTCGGTCAGCTAAAGGCCACTATTAAAGACGCCGCGCAGCGTGAATTCGGCGACAAGATTCCCCCGGGATTTCACAACCCCTTGAAAGACGGCGACGAATCAGGGAAAGAGCAATATCTCGGAATGATCTACATGACCATGAAGTCAGTCCGGCAGCCGAGCATGGTTGACGCTAAGAACAACCCGCTGCCTGAGAGCATCGTCATCATGTCCGGTGACACCATACGAGTGGCAGGAGCTGCCAAAGCCTACAACGGAGCTCAGAAGGGCGTCAGTTTTTACCTCGACATGGTCAAGCTGATCTCAAAGAACAACGCAGGTGGCAATGGTCCCGGAAACGCAGCCTCGGTGTTCGGTGAAGATGACGGCTTCACCCCTGACAGTGATGCTGAAGCCCTCGAGGTTTCGGTTTCCACAGGTAGCCCCATCGACATCGACGACCTATAGGTCCGCAATGTCTGGGGCTGTCAAAAAGTCAGTCGCCAGTGTTTTGAGAGCAATGCGAAGACAGTCGGACGATGTTCGATATTTCGCAATCCCGGTGGAACCTCGGCCAGCATCAAGGCCACGGGTCACCAAATGGGGGACCTATTTCGGGAAACCCTACACCGAATTTCGCCAACTGGCGCAACCTTACGCAAACACCTACAACGAGAGACCACCCATCACGGGACCTGTCGCCATCCTGATCGAGACCGTCTGCACAAAACCCAAAAGCGGGAAGCTAAAACACCCCCGGGGAGATGTGGACAACTACGTCAAAGGCGTCATGGACGTCATGACCAAGTCGGGAACATTTTGGAATGACGACGTGCAGGTGGTCAGCCTCCACGCCTTTAAAAGGTATTGCGATCCCATTACCAGTGAGGCCCCCGGGTCTCATGTCTATTTATACGAGGTTAAAGAGAAACATTGAACCAGAAAGACCACAGAGCCCCGAGGTACATCAGAGCGACAGCCGTCATGTTAGGCCTAGCAACTTTTATTACCTTGAGCTCTACCTTTTATCAACTTACATAAACCAAAAAGGATTCCACCATGCAACCACAAGACTCAAGTCTCGAAAATCACCTCCGTCGAGTTGGCTCAATCACAGCAGTCGAAGCCGCCACGCTCTACAAGGTCCGATCGATCACCAGCAACATCAGCAGACTACGCGCAGCAGGTCTCAAAATATCCACTGACTTCAAACGGGACATCACGGGCCAGAAGTACGCCCGATATTTATTCAAAGGAGACAGCGCTGATGGAATTAAGTAATAAGCTGCGCAACATCCTCGGAAACGCGATCATGTTCTGTGGGATTTTGGTGCTAGTGCTCGGCACTATTCTTCTTTATATCGGCGCATGGTTTGCAGGATCACCATTGAAAGTGGCGGTCGATGACCTGTCGACTGACGATCTCAAAAAGTTCTATCGCGAGCAAGCAGACCGCGACAAGGAGGGCCTGTGACTGAGTCAATATTTGATCAAAGTTGCGAGGTCGAGGATCTCGCAAGTGATTACTCCGATTTCATCAAGCATCTCGAGGAGCTAGAGAACCCCGAGCGTCCAACGCTCCGGGAGTTTGCAATCTGGCGCAATCAGGAATTTGAAGCTCGCAACGAGTTCACAAATCCAATCCCCTCGATCCATTAAGTAAACACCACGAACCCTCTCAGGGCTCCCAGCCCTTGGAGGGCTTTCGCATGTCTGACCAAAAACCAATCAGCTATGTCTACTGCACCACCAACCGAATCACCCACCGATTTTATGTCGGCAGCCATTGTGGCAAAAATCCGAATTATCTTGGATCTGGCGCTGCCCTCAGAAAGGCGATCGAAAAATATGGTCGCCACAACTTCTACAAGGAAATACTCCACTACTGCAGCGACCACCAGCAGGAAGAGGAGCGGCTCCTGATCGCCCTCGATGCTGCCAATCATCCGCAAATGTACAACCTCACAAATAGTGGCAGTGGTGGCTCCGTGGGGCGCATCTACTCGGAGAAAACCCGCCAATCGCTGAGCGAAAAGCACAGCGGCAAGAACAACCCCAACTTTGGGCGCAAAAGATCCGCAGCCTGCAGAAAAAAGACCTCAGACGCTCAACACCGGCGCTGGGCCAAATACCGAAACCAAAAAGCAAACCGCCAAAACTAGGAGGCACCAATGGAGACACAAATCGAATCAATATTTATCGAACACACCAGCTGCAGCGCGTGTGGGTCATCGGACGCGAATGCCGTCTACTCGGACCACTCGTTCTGCTTTGCGTGTGAGACGCATGTGAATCTTGAGGACCCCCCGGTTGTATCGACTATCGATATGCGACCGACCGCAGTGCCGATCACCAACTTTATAAAAGGCGACTATCAGGCCCTAAGAAAGCGGGGCATCTCCGAGCAGACCTGTCGGGCCCTCGGGTATTCCGTCGGGGAGTATCAGGGCAAGCCCTGCCACATCGCCCCAATTACTGACAGCAAGGGCCGACTGGTTGCCCAAAAGCTCAGGCTGCCGGGTAAGGACTTCAGGGTCCTCGGCGACCTCAAAGCTGGCGGTCTGATATTCCAGAACAAATGCAAAACATCAGGCAAGCGACTAGTCATCACCGAGGGCGAGATCGATGCTCTCAGCTATGCAACGGTCGCTCCGGACTGGCCTGTCGTCAGTCTGCCAAATGGCTGCAGCGGCGGCGTCAAGGCCGTCAAGAAGTCTCTCGAGTTCTGGGGGGGCTTCGACGAGGTTGTCCTGCTGCTGGATTCTGATGAGCCCGGGCGTGCTGCAGCCTTGGAAATCGCTGCGCTGCTGTCACCCGGCAAGTGCAAGATCGCCGAGCTACCACTCAAGGACGCCAACGAGATGCTGGTGGCTGGAAGGGTCTCGGACCTGAAGCACGCAGTCTACAACGCCAAGCTGTTCAGTCCCGAGGGCATTGTCCAAGGGCATGAGCTCACGGTCGCTGAGCTGCAGGCTGTCACACCCAAAGGCAACGCCATTCCATTCCCTCAGCTCAACTCAATGATCCGAGGACTGCGCAAGCGGGAGCTGGTAATGATCTGCGCCGGATCAGGAATCGGGAAGTCTACATTCACCCGGGAGCTCGGTTACCACCTCGCAGTCGAGCACGGTCAGAAAGTTGGCTATGTGATGCTCGAGGAGAGTGTCGCCAAGACAGCGCAGGCAATGGTCGCCATCGACAACAACGTGCCCCTCGGTGACCTCATGGAGGAGCCCACGATCCTGACGCAGGACCAGTGGGACACATCGTTTGAAAAGGTCGTCGCCCCCTCGGCTTTTTATGACAGTTTCGGATCATCCGAGATCGACAAACTACTTTCGAAAATTCGCTATCTGGCTGTCGGGCTGGGCTGTGATTTCGTGGTGCTCGATCACGTCAGCATGGTTGTCAGTGCTGGCACAGACGACGAGAGGAAGTCGCTGGACATGCTGATGACGAAACTGCGGTCCCTATGTGAAAACACCGGGATCGGCGTGATCGCCGTGTCGCATATCAAACGAGGCTCCGGGGACAAGTCCTACAACGAAGGCGCACAGATCTCACTGACTAGCCTGAGAGGCTCCGCAGCCCTCGAGCAGCTCAGTGATGTCTGCATTGCTCTCGAGCGTGATCAGCAATCTGAGACGGAGGGCGACATCGCCCAGATCCGGCTATTGAAGAACCGCCCATTCGGGCAAGTAGGACCAGCAGGCCACCTGTTGTACGACGTCGCGACTGGCCGCATGAAACACCACGACAAACAAGACGCACCAACCCAATCAGCCGAGGGTTTTGACCCCTTCGATGATGTCCCTTTTTAAAACCAAACCAATGAGGAAACGCAACACATGACACAAATGTCTGAATACCAAAAATACATCGCCCTGAGCCGTTACGCCCGCTGGATCCCTGAAGAGAATCGCAGGGAGTCATGGGATGAGACCGTTGACCGCTACATGGCGAACGTGGTCGTCGGGAAAGTTGACCAAGAGACACACGACGAAATCCGCGAGGCGATCGTCACCCTGAATGTCATGCCATCGATGCGCGGCCTGATGACTGCAGGCGACGCAATGGATCGTGACAACACCTGCGCCTACAACTGCAGCTATTTACCTATCGATGACCCGAAGTCATTCGACGAGGCGATGTTCATCCTGCTATGTGGGACAGGCGTCGGCTTTAGTGTCGAGCGTCAATATGTCTCAAAGCTGCCGGACGTGCCGGACTCTATGTTTGACAGTCAGAGCACCATCGTGGTCCGAGATTCCAAAGAGGGCTGGGCCAAGGCCTATCGTCAATTGATCTCTCTACTCTACGCAGGCGAGGTGCCATTGTGGGACGTGTCGCAGGTTCGCCCGGCTGGCACTAAGCTGAAGACATTCGGCGGCAGAGCGAGTGGACCTGAGCCTCTCGAGGACCTGTTCCGATTCACATGCGAGACATTCAAATCAGCGGTCGGCACAAAACTGACCTCGATCCAATGTCACGACATCATGTGCAAGATCGGTGAGGTTGTTGTCTGCGGTGGAGTGCGTCGTTCTGCGATGATCTCACTGAGCAATCTGTCTGATGATCGTATGCGTCACGCCAAGTCGGGCCAGTGGTACAACACCGACCCGCAGCGTGCCCTCGCGAACAACTCGGTTTGCTACACCGAAAAGCCAGACATGGAGACATTCCTGCGTGAATGGGCTGCACTGGTTGAGTCTAAGTCAGGCGAGCGTGGTCTATTTAGTCGCCCGGCATCTCAAAAGCAGGCAGCCAAGAATGGCCGTCGAGATCCACAGCGTGAATTTGGCACAAATCCCTGCAGTGAGATCATCCTGCGTCCCTATCAGTTCTGCAACCTGACCGAGGTCGTCGCACGTCCCGAGGACACCCGTGAGGAACTTGCCAACAAGGTGAGGCTGGCCTCGATACTGGGGACCATCCAGTCGACGCTGATTCACTTTCCATATCTCCGCAAATGCTGGACCGATAACACCGCTGAGGAGCGGCTGCTCGGTGTATCACTGACAGGGATCATGGACAACAGGGCAATCAGTCTCAACGATGATGCTGCTGAGATCCTCGAGGAGCTGAAGGATGTGGCAATTGCGACCAATAAGGTCTGGGCGTATGAGTTCGGCATCCCGGTCTCGGCAGCAATCACTGCTGTAAAACCCAGCGGAACTGTCAGCCAACTGGTCGACAGCTCGTCAGGTATCCACACGCGACATTCGGACTATTACATCCGGACCGTGCGTGGTGACAACAAGGACCCACTCACTCAGTTCCTCGCTGCCAGTGGTATCCCCAACGAGCCTTGTGCAATGGGTGGACCGACGACAGTGTTCAGTTTTCCAACCAAAGCACCGGATGGAGCTGTTACCCGGGACGACCTCGATGCAATCAAGCAGCTGGAGATCTGGCTGATGTATCAGCGCCACTGGTGTGAGCACAAACCCTCGGTGACCATCACGGTCCGCAACGATGAGTGGATGAAGGTCGGCGCGTGGGTGTTCGAGCACTTCGATGAGATGTCAGGCGTGTCATTCCTGCCTCACTCTGATCACAGCTACAAACAAGCGCCATATCAAGAGTGCACTCAGGAAGTCTATGAGGCCGCACTGGCAATCATGCCAACAGGTATTGACTGGACCGGACTGCAAGAGTTCGAGAAAGAAGACACCACGACCAGCAGCCAGACCCTAGCCTGTACGGGTAGCGTTTGCGAGATGGTCGACATCGGCAGCTAAACAATCAAGGGCCTCCGGGCCCTTTTTTTCCACAAAGCAACCGCCCAAAACTGGAGGCACCATGAAGACATTAATTTTTGATTTGGAGACAGACGGGTTTGTCGACACCATGACCACTATTTGGTCCTGCGGTATCGGCTGCCCGGTCACCGGAGAGGTGACAACGTACACCGACTATTCGGATGACTACCCATCGCTGGCTGAAGGCCTGCAGCGCCTCAAAGAGGCTGACAGGGTAGTCGCCCACAATCTCATCGGGTTTGATTTCTGGGCACTTAGAAAGCTACACCCGGACGTGATCACCCTGCAGCAGTGCTGGGACTCATTAATCGTCGCGCAGCTGCTAGACCCTGAGCGTCGATCACATGCTATCAAGTCCTACGGCGCAGAGTTTGGAGCACCGAAAGGTGACTTCAAAAATTTCATGATGGAACCAGAGCCAGACAAAACACGGGCCGAGGTATTTAAAGAGATGTTTGACTATTGCGAAATCGACGTCGAGATCAATATCCGGATCTACAGGGAGCTGCAGCTGCGACTCAAGTCTGATCTGGTGAATGACAAAATCGACTGGCGTCAGGCGATAGACCTCGAGCACAAGACCGGCTGGTGTCTCGCGCTGCAGAGTTCTCACGGGTTTCGATTGGACCTCGATGCTGCTCGGGATCTCGAGAGCAAACTGCGCGAGGAGTCGATCATGATCGAGCGGGATCTGCAGGACACTTTCCCGCCGAAGTACATCCCGGCCAAAGGTAACTGGGCACACGAGCAGCATCGCTGGGCCAACATTGAAACAACGACACCCAAGGTCGGCAACAAGACCCGGGGGATTGTCGCTGGAGCACCTTACACCAAAATTGCGCTGCAGGTATTCAATGCCGGATCGCGGATGCAGATCGTTTATCGATTAACGAGCAAGTACCAGAAATGGAAACCCAGCAAGTTCACCCCCAGCGGTATGGCTCAGATCGACGAGTCGGTGCTGAAGAACATGCGCGTCCCCGAGGCTACGCCGCTGGCTCGGTATTTCAGGGTGACCAAGCAGCTGTCCCAGCTGTCTGACGGGAAAAATGGATGGCTCAAGCTCGAGAAGGATGGGCGGGTGCATGGTCGGGTCAAATCTTGTGGCTGCCGTACTCACAGGATGTCGCACTTCTACCCGAACATGGCTCAGGTTGACAAAAAGGACATCCGGATGCGTCAGGTCTGGGTCCCGGATCTAGGAGACAAACTGGTCGGCTGCGATGCCTCCGGTCTCGAGCTGCGGATGCTGGCGTCATTTCTCGCTATTTGGGACGGTGGCAGCTATGCCGAGGCAGTCATCCACGGCAACAACGCGGATGGCACCGATGCCCACTCAAGGACCCAGAGACTCGCCGGGCTCTATGACAGAAACAGCGCCAAATCTCTGATCTACGCATACTTGTATGGGGCCGGAAATATGAAGCTCGCCGAGATATTGTCAGACGATGCGAAAAGAGCAGGGCAATCCCCCAAGGCAATCAACCACAAGAACGGGAAGGTCGTCCGGGACAAATTGCTCAGAGGTATCACCGGGCTCGAGAACATCATCGCTGTCAGTCAGGAACGGGACAAACGGCAGAAGTGGCTCAAGGGTCTGGACGGTCGCAAGATAGCAACCAACGGGCAGCACTCAGCTCTCAACACGCTGCTGCAGGGTGCTGGTGCCGTCGTCATGAAACAGGCGCTCGTCGAGTTTCATTTCAACGTCCTGCCTGCTCTCGGGCTGGTCGATGCTGACCACATGCCTGTCGGGTGGAACTACGTCGCTAACGTCCACGATGAGGTCCAGATGACTGCAAAACCGGACATCGCTGAAACCCTCGGCAGCTCATTCTCAAAAGCAATCGAAATGGCGGGAGTCACTCTGAAGCTCAGGTGTCCACTCGCTGGCGAACACATGGTCGGGAACTCATGGGCCGACACACACTAGGAGACAAAAATGGAACCAATCGACAAGGTGGCGCTGCTGGACGCAGACGTCATCAACTATGTTGCGAGCTCATCAGCACAGCGGGATTTTGGTGGTGAGATCTGGACTGACATTAGCTCGGCAATCGCCGAAGCTGAGGAACAGATTGAAAAGGAAATGCGACAGGCTGGCTGCAACTCAGTCATCCTTGTTTATTCACCTAAAAACTCAACCAACTGGCGCAAGCTGGTCATGCCTTCCTACAAGATGAACCGCAAAGCAAAGCCCAAGCCTATTTGCTATGGGGAGCTGCGCACAGCACTCGAGGCACGTTATGACCATATTTCAATCGACTACCTCGAGGGCGACGATTTGTTTCACATGCTCCATCGAAAGATCCCGGAGAGTGTGATCGTTTCAATCGACAAGGACATGTTCACGCTCCCGGACGCTCAATACTTGCGGCCACATGTCATGGCGTGGCCAGAGTACACCACAGAGTCGGAGGCCAATAATTTCTGGCTGTCGCAGGTGCTCATGGGTGACAGCACTGATGGCTACAAGGGACTAATGGGCTGCGGTCCTAAAGGTGCGCACGCCATACTCAAAGAGTTCTGGGTCGGCGAGGATTTTTATTTTCAGGAGGCGTGGGAAGCCGTCGTGGCAGCCTACAAAGCAAAAGGACAAACCAACTACCTCGAGCAGGCTCAAATGGCTCGCATCCTTCGCGAGGACGACTACGACAGCGAAAACAGGCGTATCCGGCTATTTAACCCGGACGAGGAACAATGGTTGGATCTCCCAGAGATCTGATCGGTCACACAAACCCTCCCTATAGAAGGAGGAATCGATTTTACATGTTGCAACCACGTCGATGTCCTAAGTGACTGCAATGGCCCTTAATTCGGAGCCTGTATTCCACAGAGAACCCCGCTACACCTAACCTTCGCCGAATAGGCCAGACTTGCATGGAGTCTGACCGCCTTTCATTAAAGATGCCCGAGACCTCAAAGCCTCGGGCTTTTTTTCAGTCAGAATCTGAGGAGATTACATTGACAAAGATAATTGCATTGACTGGGCCAGCAGGCTCAGGAAAAGACATCACAGCTGCGAAAATAAAGTCTCAAATCGCACATCGCCAGCCCGACGCTATTTTTCGAGATCTATCATTCGCCGATCCAATCAAAGCTGCAGTGGCTTCAATATTAGAGTGCAATGTTTCTGACTTTGAACAACGTCCATTTAAAGAAACAACGCTGCACTGGTCTCATGATCTCGCAGCCAGCCCGCGCCAAATGATGCAGCTGCTCGGCGACGAATGGGGCCGCCAATTAATAGACCCCGAAATCTGGATCAAACTCGCAACCAGAAAGCTGCAAGAGTTCAAACAGTACAATGTCGATTACGTTTTAATCAGTGATCTCAGGTATGACAACGAGCATCAGTGGATTTTAAATAACGGCGGGTCTGTTATCCGTATCAACAGGGATGCTGCAGAGCCCGTCGCAGAGCATTCCTCTGAGGCTGGCCTTTCATGGGCCCCCTGTTACACGCTAGATAACAATGGCAGCCTTGACGATCTATGCCTGAGAACATTGCAGATCGTAAAGATACTGCAGCCTAATGCAGTGCCCCGATCGCTTAACGATGCCACCCCTGCAGAGTGGGACCGGGTGACCCACAGTGCCTAGAGCGGCCCCTGCTGCATGTGCGACCCCTATGTGTGCAGGTATGGCTATCAAGGGCACCAGATGCCCACCCTGTACACAGGAGGCCGTCTCTACCTACACCGTCACAGATGAGCGTGTGCAGCTTAATAAGTTCTATCAAGGCAAGGTGTGGCGCTCAATCAGTAAGGCCTACCGCAGGCGTCACCCTGTGTGTGTGCATTGTATGGCTGCAGGCAGGGCCACCCCTGCTGACATGGTGGATCACATCATCCCGGTGCGTGTGCAGTGGGAGCTTCGGCATGACGCCAAGAACCTACAGGCACTATGCCACCCATGCCACAACGCCAAGACCAAGCGGGACAGGTTGCGCAGGAGCTAATACAAGCCGATCTGAGAGGCTCTCCAACGACTACGCCGATAATCTAGCACATAATATGGCGTCCACTGGAGAGCCTCTCAGGGGCCTCTGGAGGGGAGGGGGGGTGGTCCAATACCTGACGCGCCGCGTCTGGACAGCGCACCCCAGCTCGATCTCTTTTAATGTCAATATGTGATCATTTTTTGATCAGCCCACAAATCATGATAAATCATGAAATATTCCAAATTTTCCCCGAGTCCGTCAGGACTTACCCGACAGAGGGCAAATCTGTGAAAACTCCAAACATCAGCCAAAAGGCGGCCAGAGACACCCCTTTGACCTGAGAGCCAAGGAGCTCAGCGCATCGCGCTCCACAGAGTTTGCAACAATCGCGAGTTTGCGGATCTCGCACAGCCATGACCTCCTCACATGGTCCCGGACCGTCTCCCCGGCCAAAACCGCCCTAATTTAGCCACAGCTGAGGAGCATACAATGGCAGGACGTAAACGAAAGCCCGAGGCACTCAAAAAACTCGAGGGAACATTCCGAAAGGACCGGGCGCAGGACACCGTGACCGTTCCGGCAGGAATACCGACCAAACCTGCATGGACTGACCATGATCCAATCGCGTCTGCGCTATATGACCAAGTCGCGACCCACTGCTACAGCATGGGTGTAGGGACCGAGGTTGATGCCATCGGCTTCGCATTACTGTCGGACCAGCTGTCGATGTATCTCCGGCTGCGTGCTGTCGTGAATAGCGAAGGCCTAATGGTACAAAGTGAAGGATCACAGGGTCAGGTAAAAAACAGACCTCACCCGGCAATTGCCCAGATGAACATCAGCTATTCCAACATTGTGAAGATGATGGGCGAATATGGTCTCACCGCATCCGCACGGACGAAAGTGGACGCATCAAAACCGATCGAGATCGATTCCTTTGATTCATTTCTAGCCGGATAAATAAACAGTAACTCTTTGTTCTAAAGTTGTTGACAGGTCCCGTAAGTTCTCCTAATATGTGCGCATATTCAGTAACTTACTAACCCGGAGCAATAACATGAAAAAAGCAACTCACACAGGCGAATGTCAGATCTGCGGAAACACTCAAGCCCTTCCAAATGGCGTATTGTCTAAGCATGGCTACACAGTACACTGGGGATTTTTTCAAGGCGTATGTTCAGGCCACGCCAAGCAGCCATTTGAGTTGAGCTGTGACGACATCGCTTTGGTTGTTGAGAAGGTACGCGCTCAGCTGGCCAGAACTCAAGCAGAGCGTCACGAGCTGCTCACAGGTCCTGTCAGCTACTGGGTCCGCGAGATCACCACACGCAACTGGGTCCGCTTTTCTGATCTAGCCGCAGCAAACGGTCACACCGAAACGAAAACCAATCGCCACGGCAAAGATGTGCTGATCAGCTCAAACAAGCCCTCTAGCGTCGCCCAGTATGTCGAATACGCCATCGACACGTTGATTGCTGACATGGAGAAGTACATTGAATGGCAGACCGAGCGCATGGCTAACTGGGCTCCAAAAGCACTGACACCAATCGACGGTCGCGAGATCCTGCACTTTCAGCGTTCACGCCCTGAGCTGCACGATAATAAAATCAAAATGAGAGCCCTGTCATCAAAGTCGGCATGCGGCCGCACTGTAGGCTGGAACGCTAAGCAGTACCGTGAGCTGTCAGCTACTGGAAGGTACAAAGTTTGCACGACCTGTCACGCAGCGTTCGAAAGATACGAAGCGCGATGAAAGAAAAGATAAAAGCAGATTTTCACAGCAACTAATTACTAAAAGGCCCTCCGGGGCCTAACGCCTTAACCCCCCCAAAGAGCCGCACATGTTGCGGTTTTTTCGTTTTACAACTAAAGGATCAAACATGAAAAAGCCAATCGTTTATGAGTGGTGCGAAACTGCGCGACGTTATGTCGCCCCGGCACCTGCTGCACCTAAAAAGCCAGCCCCAAAGCCTGCAGCCAAGCCCGCGAAAAAGAGTAATTAAACCTTAGCACAAGGAGACAGCCATGCTGCAACATGAATCGTCGGGCTGGGCCTATGCGGAGCGTGTTGTATCTGGTGAACAACCAGCAGCGCAGCCGTTAGTCCATGCCTGCACCCGCGCCGTTGAGGATCGGCGCAAACACAGAAACAAAGACAGCCAATTTTATTATGACGGTGAAGCTGCCAACCGGGTGATCAAATTTTTCGGATTCCTCAAGCACTTGAAGGGTCCCCTCGCCGGGAAGCCCCTCGAGCTCGCCGACTGGCAGATCTTCATTATTACGCAGCTCTATGGCTGGATGAGGACGTCCGACGGATACCGAAGATTCCGGACCGCTTACATCGAGGTCCCACGAAAGTCTGGGAAATCAACATTCTGCTCAGGTCTGGCACTTTATGGTCTGATCGCCGATCGAGAATCTGCTGCCGAAATCTACTCAGCAGCTACCACCCGGGACCAGAGCCGTATCGTCCACGGTGATGCTCAGGCGATGGTCAAAAAATCACCAGATCTACTGCAGCACCTCAAGGTCCACAGATCCGCAATTCTCCACGATGCCTCCGGGTCAAAGTTCGAACCCCTGTCGTCAGATGCTGGATCTCTGGAAGGCCGGAACCCTAGTTTCTCAGTGGTCGACGAATTACACGTCCACAAGAGCTCCGAGATCTGGGACGTGTTGAACGTGGCCAGTGGTGCAAGAGCCCAGCCGATAATTTTTGCAATCACGACTGCAGGGACCAATCGCGAGGGCATTTGCTACGAGCTGCGCGAATACTGCGTGAAAGTCCTCGATCCGTCTCTCGATGTTCATGACGACACATTTTTTGCGTCGATCTGGACCATCGATGTCGACGATGACTGGACAGATCCCGAGGTCTGGAAAAAAGCAAATCCATCCTATGGGATCAGCGTGTTCCCGGATGATCTTGAAAGAATGGCTCTGCAGGCTATGGAGTCGCCGACTGCTGAAACCAACTTTCGGACAAAACGACTGAATCAGTGGATGTCTAGCTCAGCTGCGTGGATCACCTCGCACGATTGGGAACAGTCCAAAGGTGAGCGGCCACCGATAAGTCACTTTAAGGGTAAACCTTGCTATATAGGTCTGGACCTTGCATCGGTTTCTGATTTTGCCTCGATGGCTCTGATTTTCGTCGAGGACGGCAAGCTATACCCATATCTAAATCACTATCTACCGGAGGACACCGTGGCAAACGCCACCGGGTTCATCGGCAACAAATATCGTGAGTGGACAGACGCCGGGCACATTACAACGACCGAGGGCAACATCACAGATCTCAGTTATATCGAAGAGGATGTGTTGAAAGCTATGGGAACTTATAACGTGCGCGAGATTGCATATGACGCCTATGGCGCAACACAGCTATCAGCCTCCCTGATTGAAAAAGGGGCCCCGATGGTGAAGTTCGCGCAGGGAATCATGTCAATGTCAGATCCCTCAAAAGAGCTCGAGAAGGCCGTCAAGGGTCGCAATATTATCCACGGTGGTGATCCAGTTTTATCTTGGATGATCAGCAATTGCGTCCTCTACATCGACCCAAACGACAATATTAAAATTAAAAAGGACAGCGACAAGAATAAGATCGACGGCGTCATCGCTCTGGTGATGGCTCTGGGCAGGCTCAAGGTCAACGGAGGCCTGCAGCTGGATGTCTATCGATCTCGCGGGATTCGCACCTTATAACCCCCTACAGGAGGCCAGAATGGCTCTATTTAACTGGCGCAAAGAAAAAGCAGCGCCAATCTCGCTACCGTTTAACAGTTCGGCCCTGTCGGACTTTTTCGGCAGTGTTTCGGGAGCCACAAGATCGGTGACCAATGAGCAGGCCATGCGCATGAATACCGTTTACAGCTGCGTCAAGGTCCTCTCTGACACAATGTCGACGCTACCCTGTCACCTGTATCGTGACACACCTGCTGGCCGTGAGGCGCATGTTTCAGCACCGCTATATACGCTCATGATGAACAGTCCGAATGAGTATCAAACAGGCGCGGAGTTTTTTAGTTATGTGATGGTAAATCTTTGCCTGTCTGGCAATTTTTATGGCTACATAAACCGCACAAGCTCCGGTAAGGTCGTCGAGATCCTACCATTGAAGACTGAGAACGTATCGGTCCAGCAGGACTCGAAATATAACGTCGTTTATGTCGTCACATTCGACAATGGTGATCAGGACGTCATGAGCCCGGACCAGATCCTGCACATCCGAGGCATGTCTCTCGATGGTGTGACAGGTGTCTCGCCTATTCAATACAACGCCAACACTGTCGGCGCAGGCATCGATGCCCGGGACTATGCGGCGAACGTATTCACAAATGACGCAACGCCTCGAGGTGTTCTCCACACTGACGGCATCCTCGACGATGACTCCTTTGAAAATATCAAAGCGAGTTGGAACGCCAGTCATGGTGGTGTCAGTAATTCTCACAAGGTCGCAATATTAGAGCAGGGCTTGAAATTCTCACCTGTCTCTATGACGCCTGATCAGGTCCAGCTGCTGGACTCCCGTAAATACACGCGATCCGAAATCTGCGCAATGTTCCGGGTGCCACCTCACATGATTGGTGATCTGGATCGTGCCACGTTCTCAAACATCGAGCATCAAGATCTCGCATTTTACAAGGCGACAATGCTGCCTTATTTGATGTTGATCGAGGCACGTCTCAACAAGGCACTGCTCAATGTGACAACTCAATGTTTTAAATTCGACGTCTCCAACCTGCTGCGCACCGATATGACAACCCGAGTGGCGACCTACAACACAATGATCACAGCGGGCGTGATGTCACCAAACGAGGCACGCACTGAGCTCGGATATAACCCGAGAGACGGAGGCGATGAGTTTGTCACCCAGTCCAATAATTTACAGTTCGGAGAAGAGCCCGACGATCAACCACAGGAACAAGTTGATGACAGTTAAAAAAATGGTAATAGCATTTGACCACAAGTCATTTGCCCTCGATGAATCGGACGAGCGAAAGTTTTCAGGATATGCAAACACGTTCGACCATCAGGACCGTGCCGGGGACATTACCCAGCGCGGCGCATTCATTAAGTCCATCGCCAACCATCAGGCAGCCGGGACCAAAGTCAAAATGCTCGCTCACCATGACACCACTCGACCCATCGGGGTCTGGACGTCGATGCGCGAGGACGACAAGGGTCTCTATGTCGAGGGTCGTTTGACCAAAGGCGTGCGCGATGCTGATGAGGCCTATGCACTATTAAAAGACGGAGCACTCGATGCAATGTCAATCGGATACCGAGTTGTGCGCGAAGAGTACGACCGGAAATCCGGCGCAAATTTACTTCATGAAATAGACCTTCATGAAATATCTCTGGTAGCAATACCGGCAAACCAAGAGTCTGTCGTGACCGCCGTGAAATCGGACCACGACATTCGATCCCTAGAGAAGGTCCTGCGTGATGCAGGTGTCTCTCGAAAAGATGCCAAGGCCATTCTGGCCAAAGGTTTCTCCGGGATAGACGAGGCGCGTGATGCTCCAGAAATTGACTCAAAATCTACAGACGCCGAGGTTCAAGCCGAGCTCAAGCGGATGTTACAAATAATTAATGGGAAATAAAATGACCGACCAAATCGAAAACGTAATCGCTGAAGATGTGAGTCTGAAGCAAGTGGCAGATGCTTTGGAAGCAAAGACCGAGGCAACTGATGCTTTGATCGAATCAAAGGTATCAACTGAAGCACTCGACCAAGTCAAGGCCGACTCCGATGCTCAGATTAAATCTCTCAACGACAAAGTTGAGGCGCTCGAAGCAAAAGCCGATCGCCCAGCTCTTAAAACCTCCTCAATTAAGGAATCCAACACAATGGACAACAAAGATATGCTTGCAACTTTCGCTCGCAAAGGCGTCGAAGGACTTCGCGCAAAAGCTGCTGACGTACAAATCTCAGTAGACGCACAAGGTGGATTTGCTCTACCAACTGAAGTTGCTTCAAACATCATCCAGCTGCAGCACGAGAGCA
>Ga0206124_10000801_pt1 | contig 25361 bp, 44 predicted proteins | sample Helgoland_Spring_3_FD_148671 | JGI IMG/M metagenome (GOLD analysis project Ga0206124, IMG submission 148671) | Pelagic subsurface seawater microbial communities from Kabeltonne, Helgoland, North Sea - Helgoland_Spring_Bloom_20160321_2 | ecosystem: Environmental > Aquatic > Marine > Epipelagic ... | reverse complement strand
CCCCATCTGTCGTTTCCTGGTTCTGTGTTATGGCATCTGCCCTAACCTCCACTATCTGGCCAATCAACTTCGCCTTGGCCTCCCAAAATGTTTCCCTGTCCTCATCTGTGAGACCCGAGCCAACATTGGTCTTGATAAACTTGTCCATGTCTGTGCCTTCAACGACTAGAGCACCTAGTTTGCCTACATTACGGCCTGTGCCTTCTTCCACGTCTACGACCTTCAACGACACTTCTATGAATGGCTTCACCTTCAACCATCCTGTGCTTCTCTTACATTCATAGATGCCACCTACGGGCTTCACCATGATGCCTTCGAATCCTCTGTCTATACACATCTTGTTATAGTCTGCGAATTGCTTCTGTCCATCAGGTTCACTCAAATTGATCCTCACGGACTCCACCACATTGATGTTTGGTCCGAACTCATATTTGTCTAACCATTTCTTTCTCTCCGTGATAGGCTCGACGCAACTGCCGTCCATGAAATTATAGAGTGGCATACAATCAAATAGATTAAGTTTGGCATCTTTTGTTTTTGCTCCACCTTTTCTGTGTATCTCTCTCATCAGGGTCTGGAAGTCATCACTCATTACCTCGCCATCGAACACCATACTCTCTGACATCTGATCTAGCATTTCATCAAACTGCTTATTGATCTCTGGAAAGTTAGACAACTCCTTGCCGTTCCTAGAGAACAGTTTCACTTCATCCTTGTCCACGTCACATATCACGATCACCCTAACCCCATCTAGTTTGGGTTCTATCAGCATCTCTCCCACCATTTTCTTCTCGTGCTTGGCAGAGTCTGTGGCCAACATACAGTCAAACACAGGAACCTTCATTGTCGAAAACTTGTTCACGGTCTTGTGGGTCATCCCACATCTCAGGTCCTTGATCAGGATCCTACGATACCAATCATTCCATTGCTCCATTTTACTTCTGTCACATAGGTCCTGAATGACATCCTTCATGGCATTGCCTGTAAGAGTCCTGTCCTCCAACTGTCTCAAAACATCATCGAACTCGGTCTGTGTGATGCCTGTGCCATCCTTCTTGGATACGGGCACCTTCTGGACTCCGAAGGTTCTGAAACTGTCCAAGGCCGATCCCACACCGTTGAAGAACCTGATGTTATCCGCATCACTCTCTCTTTTAATGATAGCCTCTTTCTTCAGTCTAGAATTGTCTGCTTCTAGTTCTTGTATCACTTTCCATGGTTGCATATTATATCACCTTCATTAAGATTATAACTTGAATCACCAATATCGCAACCGGTAGGATTGTTCTTACCAATTCCATTGTGTGGTTGTATTCATCAAGTTTTCTTTCTAGTTTGTTTCTTTTCTTTTTCATATTATTTGTCCTTCATAAATCTATGATTACCTATCATAGCGGTTTCATTGTAAATCTTGCCCCAGTTTGGATTCGCGATGTGTGGGTTGTAGTAGAACACCGCACCGTGAGTTGGATCCTTGCCATAGTCACCCATCATAACGAATAAGGCGACGTGGATACTGTCCCTCCAGGCTGTCATATTCTCTGGTATCACATCACCATTCATGTATGTTGCCCAAATTATGTCCTTCTGTCCATCACACCACCAACTGAATTGGCATCGGTGCTTTCTTGGATAATAAATTCTGTCCTCGTCTGCCAGTGTGGGATCCTTCTTAGTCTTCCATGATTCCCTAACCGGTCCTTGGTGCACCACATCACATATGGTACCCGGAAATCTCTTGTCTTCAATTCTGTTCATGACCACATGGCCTATAGCAACCTTGCCCATCATTGGTTCTGCCCTACCTTCGAAGTAGATGTTCTCCGCCATACATTTCAATTCATGCTCGTTCACACTCACGCCTGTCTCAACCTCATAGGACATAGCCAGCGAGGCCATAACGGCCCTCGCTGATTGTAAAACGAATTCTAATGTCCCTTGCATTAGTCGGCTCTGCTTTCTGCATATACAGTCAAACCGTATTTTCTAAGTTCATCTCTGAAAGCCTCTGTGGCGATCTCTTTGATGTCTAAAGATTGAGTATGTCTGTATTGGTGGTCTGTTGGCATAATATCATAATAAGATATTCTGTATCCTTTGTAGGTGTCTCCGATGTTCGCCTTTTTCATAAACGAAACAAATTTACCTTTTGCAGGATGAATAGACACATTAGCGAAACCACAATACATCGGCTCCTCTTTGCCTATCATGTAATCATCAACGGCCTTGATTGCTACCTTCCTAGCATTCAAAAACATATCTGCAGGATGAACTCCCTCGGCATTAAATTTAAGTAGGTCTTTGTTTTCTTCTATTGTTTTCTGCATATTCAACTCCTTTTGTTATTCTTAACAATAGCACGGATACGGATAGCGTCAACCTCTAGATGGCACTATATCTTGTGCCAACTCTTCTTTTTTTGACTATATGTTGTGGTTTTTTGTTTGGCTTTATCATAATCGATGTATAATTCTCGCAATTTTACCCTTATTTCCTCAGGTGGACCGCCATTCTGGTCTATCCACTCCCTCAATATCTTGAATCCCTTGTCGTAGTCCGCAGGCCTGTTCACGATTGAGCCCTTTGGTCCTAGTGGCATCATAGAATATTCATCCTTCTCATCGGGCAATCTGTTTGCTTTGATAACCTGTTTGCCTTCTAACTGGCAAAGGATGTGATTCATATCAAAGGCTACTACCCTGACTGGCTTCTTGCTACCTTTGATCCAGGCGTGCCAAACCCAAGGTCCTGTCGGACCCTTGTTCCCCATCATCCAGATCTTTTGTTTCTTGTTGGGCATCTGCCCCTCCTTATATGTTCAATTCAATAAATCCTATTGACCAAAGAAATACCATCGTAGGTAAAACTGTGTAAGATCCGAATAGCATTCCATCTAGGAATGAGTATCCAACTGCCTTCACTCTGCTCACTTATATCCTTTCCTGTCTTATGTTGATAATCTGAACTGGTTCGTTCATACTGTCGTAGAACTCCTCCAGCACCGTCTTGACATCATAATGGGTGTCTACTTCCACAAGGCTGAATCCTCTGTTCTTTGAACTGTCCTCCTTGTAGGCACCTCTCTCCTTGATGTATCTCCAATCTATCCTGACCATTAAGCCACCTTCCTTTCATCCATCATCTCCAATGTTCTCTTCAAGATGTCGATGTGTTCTAAGATTGCATATCTCTCCAAAGGTTTGAACTCAGTGTCGATCACTTCCTTGCCTTTGTCTGTGTATCTGCTCTCCACATAGTACCAAGTGAACTTCGGCTTGCCAAGGAAATCCTTGTCTCCCGTGTCCTTCATAAGGTACACATATTGTTCTCCTGATCTGAAACCGTTCTTGATGTATTCGGCCTCGTCCTTGTAAACCTTGTATCCACAATCCTTCTCGCCTCGGTCTCTGCCATAATAGCAATTCATATGTTCATAGTCCGAACCGTGTCTGTCCTTGTCGAAGTCGTGACTCTCGCCTATGATCACTCCCCACTTGCTTGAATCCCCCAACTTGATCGCATCTGTGACCTTCTTTGAGTTCTCCCAATTTTCACATAGGTTGTATCCTAGTCCTCCTGGGTAGCCGTCCCAATGCTGGTATGATGCAATGATCCTACCGCTCTTCTGTTTAATACCAATCCTCGCTCTAGTCGCCATTATTGTCCTCCCTTTGTTAGGCCTTGTCTTAGTTCTTCATTCATGATCATGTATTTTCTAACCGTGTCGTTATTGGGACACTCAGTCAACTTATTGATCTGCACCAACTCGTCTTCTACCTGTAAGAATTTTCTTTCACTTGCGACAGTTTCTGTAATTCTTCTGATGTATTCAGCTCTGTCTGAACTTTGAAAGCCTTGGTCTTCTGGCCAATCATTCAACGACCAAAGTTCTTCATTGGCACAAGATAATTCGTGTCTTGTCTCAACTATTCCTTCTGTGATTGACATAGACATCAAATTTCTGACTAGGTCTGTTTCACCGTTGTAATGAGTGTCTAATTCTTTGTAAAGATTTTCTGTAGAAATCTTCTCGTTATAGTGTTGGTCTCTTTTATACATATTTTCAACTCCTTTGTTATAATTCATTATAACATGGCTGGTAATAGCGTCAACCGTGCTAGAAGTCGCATAAACATTGACTTTTCTAGACGTCGTCACCCTCCATCACATAGAAACTTGACGATTTTCCGGTACTATCCTCTTCCAGATAATACACTTCTCCGTCATACTCTATCTCATTGAAAACCTTGAATCCATCCGCATCTGTGTATTCAATGGTCAGTTTGCCTATCTCTATGCCATCAGGCCCTGTCTTGATGATGTCTGGTGTGTGCCACCCACCCTTGTTGAAATACTGTCCGAACACATAATAATGGTCCTTACAACTCTTTGAACCCGAGTTATGGGTCTCCGTGCATTTTATCAAGGCCCCCAGGCTCTCTAGGTCGCCGAAGTCGTGTTGGATGTCTGCAACATATCCACCCTCGCCGTCATCCATGGGTTTGCCATCCTTGTCTATCTCCTCGATATATAAAGTCTGTGAGTCTGCCCATTCCGGTCCTGACAGATGACAGATGTCACTGTATTCGTAGAAAGGGTGATCGAACTGTGCCCGTTTGGGTATCTCCTTGTTGGCATCATCGGCGTCGAAGTCAACGGCCCCCATATACTCCTCGAACCCGTCGTTGTCTGACCAGTACTCGTATTGGTCCTTGGTGATGGTGCCCATGGCCACCTCTCCACCGTACCTGCTGAAGTTCAATCTGAAGTACCTGATAGGATTCTTGATCGTGCTGATCAGTTTCTTCTTCTGTTTGAGTGTCGCCATCTAGTCTGCCCCGTGGGTGTTTAAAAAATGTCCAAGGTGGTCTGGTTGCCTACCCTTTGCAGGCTTGTGGCCCAAGTAATTGTGACCCTCGTTGATCACTACCGGTTGTCCGTTGCCTCTGTCACAGACCCAACCCATCGGTCCTATCATTAAAGCCTTTGCTGTATTAGTTTGACCTTGTGGTGTTTCATACCACACCTTGTCACCCTTCTGTATCTCGTCAAATAATTCATCTTCCCACATTATTCATCCTCCTCATATTCTTCCTCGTTGATAAAAAACTCATTGGAGTGAGCCATGTCAGCCACGTCATCCTCTGACATATACTTCAGGCACGACATTATGACAGTATCCTCCCCCAGGATACCTTCTTCAACCATTTCCAATATCTTGTCAGTGGCTTGTCTTGTCATTATGCCTCCTCCCCTATGTTGATTGCTTTGCCTTTCACATACTCTGTGACATCTTCCTTCTCGGCTTCTTGTTCTGCTTCATACTCTGCCATTGACTCCCTGAAGTTGAACATCTCGTCTAGGTCATAGCCCAGTCCGTCATTCCAGTACTCATCGTCTGACTTGTAATCGCTTGGGGCGATACATTCATCATTACCATCGTCCCAACATCCTGCGAAATCACATCCACCTTCGTAGTAGTAAGCCTTCACGGACACATCCAAATTCTTCTCTGACATATTCATTATGAATCTTTCATAAGCACCAATCGGTGGTGCCCAGGCTGAACTGAATCCAAACGAGATAGTAGATTCGTCTAATGAATCATTTAGGTGCTGTCTGTCCACACCGTAGAATTCAGAAACCTCCCACTTGGTGCTCCAGTTTTCACAGGCCCAACTGTACCAGTCTGAGTGTCCGTACTTCTTGATCATCTTCTTGTCATTGCTACCATCTGCGGTTGTGTCTCTCAACTCCGCTGGCATTGGATGGAAGTAATTTAGAAGTCCGTTCTTGTCGTCTTCATCTTTTACAATCTTCTCTATCTTGTCTATCACGGAATTCGGACCCGTGATAGTGATTTGATTATCGCACCAATTAGGCATCAACTGCCTCCTTGATCAATGTTAAGTGAGAACCAGGTACATTCCATCTCTGACCTGCATCAGTTCTTACCAACACATATTTGATCTTAACTTTTTCAACGGTACCAACTTCTGTTCTACCGTGTCTGCCTTGGAACGAAACTCTGTCTCTGAATTTCAAACTGTGAGCATCTTGGAAGTGTAATTGATTTCTTCTCAACTTCACTGCCTCTACAACTTTGTTCAATTCATCGTTGTTCAACACACCGATGTCTGTAATCAACTTGTTCAACTTCATATACATTTTTTTCAACTCCTTGTTTGGTTAATGTAATTTCAGTATATAATGGATTGGTAATACGTCAACCTACCCTAGAAACCCGCATAGAATGGGAGGTTTTTGACCATGGCACAAGATCTAGTAGTTGGTCTTGCCGGATGGCACAAGAGATGGCCGGCATTATATTATATATATACCACCCGGTTGACGGTAATAGGATCCATGTTAAAATGAAATATGATTACAAGGTTGCAGATGCGGAAGATCTCATATCAGTCCTCGTACGAGGCATTGAAGAAGGCGTCTGCGGTAATCATTAACAACCAAAGGGAGGATATATAATGTCAGACACATTAAACAAAAAAGAAATAGATCAACTATTAGATCTTTTCAATAAAATAAAGTTAGATCTATCAGATAACAGTTTTCCAACAAGAACAAACAGATTAGAGGCAGTGGAGAACATGAAGAAGGTTCTAGAAATCCACAACTACGATATCTCTAACAAGGTTCCGGTAGAAACTACAAAATTCGCAGACGCATTGGATCACCATGAGATAATGCAGAAAGGTATCGTCAGATAATGATAGAAGGACTACAATTAAAAAGCATAGACCAGATCTATGAGGACATGACGGACGCCTACAGCAAGGGCGACTACCTGGATGGATACACCCAGGATGGCGATGACGCATTGATGGGACCGAAGAAGTTTGGAGAGAGATTCCATAGCATCTGCCTAGGCTTCGGATACAGGGAGTCAGAGATCATACCCTTGAAGATGGAGATTGAGGAGTGGTGTCAGGAGCACCTATCACACATAGAAAGCAAGTTTAGATGATTGTTGAAACGATTGCAGGAATTGTTTTAAACATCATGGTGGCCGGTAGTGCCACAGGACAGGACATCATCAAAGGTGTCTTCACCTACAATAAAATTGAACACATGAAAAAAGATGATAGGTGGAAGGCGAGCCTACACGAGGAGTCATATCAAATTTTGAAAGATGCAATTAGGGAGGCAGGAAAACAATGACAACGGAAACACATAAACACCATTTCCAGGTTGCAGACATAGGTGACTGGGATTTGGACCAAGACAGAAGTATCGTACCAAGCATCCATTCTGCCCTAAAGCGACAGGGCATAGAGGGAGTGGTAGATGGAGACGAGATGAACAATGCTTCATTCATCGTTTGGACATACTCACCGAGAGTTGTGGTGCAAGAGGCCCTAGAGGCCGATGGTATCGAACTAGAAGATTAATTACTTCTTAGGCTTTACAATTTTAGATTTGACTGGTGCTCTGGCACCTATTCTTTTGGCGACTGACTTGCCCTTGTTCTTGGCCTTTTTGATCTGTGCACCTTTCAACCTCAATGATGCCATTCCTGATCTCTTGGTCTGTGCCATTTTCTTGCCTGCTATCTTGGCCTTGGCCTGCCTCTTCGCCCTGATCTTGGCACCCTTGACTGGATCTCTTTTCGCGAAACAGGTGCTGGGTTTGGCCACAATACGACCCTTCCTAGGACCGGATGAGCATCTGAAACCTTGCTTCACAGAGCCCTTCTTGGCACGCCTTAATATCTGGCTCACACCTTCTGCTATCGCTGAATGGTCTGGATGTTCCTCGATGGTGTCAACCTCCAGTGCCGAAATATTTTCTGACACAACATCTTGTGGCACTACATTTTGTATCTGATGGCCTTGGGTGGCACTAGATGTTGTGGCACTAGATTTAGTATCTTGTGATTTGGTTGGCACTAGGGTAAGTTCTGTGATCTTCATACAGGTATTTATAGGCCTAACACCTAACGCTCCTAAACTGACTTATGCTTATGCTTATGCTTACACTTGTGCTTGTGCTTAAACACCTAAACTAATAACGCATTGTTACGAGGTGCTACACTATGAACAAGATCAACTTGACATGGATGGATGTGTTAAATACACGTGAGATGAAGATATTCGAGATATACAACACAGATGAGAACATAGGTCCAGCACCACGTGGTGCCTGCAACAAACCTGCTTCTCAACTGCCTGCATCATGGGTGTCTAGTTGCAAGAGCAAGGGCAGGATGAAACGTACAGGAAATCGAAATGAGAAGATAGGTGGACGTACACAGAAAGTTGCCGGCAAGCGGATCAAGGGTCAGAAGTACGGCGGGCCTCTTCCAGACTACTCAAAATAATACGAAAATACGAGAACCTAATAGCGAGCCAATAGCGAGCCAACCGCTGTTACTGTAGCTCTAGATCACTAATGTCGGAATAAGGTTTATATTCGTGTTCAAACTTGCCTGTTGTGATGTAGGCATCTAGTAATTTGGAGGCACTTTCACACTCCTCGTATCTCATCATGTAGTGGAATCCCTGTTTGAAAACTTTCTGATCTTTCATGTTGTTGTACGAACTATCCCTGCCGTCGTAACTCATGCTCTTCAATTGTTTGTAGTGTTTTTCATTGTCCAACAGTATGGCACCGCCCCTTACATTGTCAAGCGGTTTGGTGTGTCCAAAGCTCAGGCACTGATATTGTCTGCTCCTATACATGTTTGGCTTAAGACATCTAGCACTGTCCCACACAGGAGTTCCCAGGAACTGGTACTCATCACGCCAGGGTGTCATGGAGAACTCGTACTCCACACCTAGCAATTTCATTGTCATGGGAACACTGATGTAGGTGTGTGCCGAGAACCTACAGGTCTTTATTTGCAACAATCTGAAGCAGAGCTCTATGGCATGTGTGCAACAGTCCGTGGTCACCACGTAAGGTGCACCGGTGAAAGTTGCCAATTCCTGTTCGAACTTCCTAACTGATTCTGTCATGTACCTTGTCAGCCCACTGTTGGTTTTGTTCTGCTGTCATATGATTTATTGTACCTATACCCCAGTTGTCCTTGCCTCCACTGAAGGCATACAAACTTTCATCTATAAACTTTCCTGCTGTGAGTTCTATGCCTGCGTCCTTGCCTGCAGTCTCGAAAGGCCTGAAACTCCACATCTGCACGATCTCACTGCCGACCTTTGACAGTATGTTCTGATCGTAATGTTTCAATGCGTACTCGTAGGAGATCTCATCTTTTTCATAGTTGTGCAGATGGATCCAATAGTCGTCCAGTGCCTTATAGATATTTGGATCGACTCCATCCAATGGTTGTGTGTTGGCACTCAATACATGTTCGGGGTGATACAGTCTGTAAGGTTCTGTCCAACAGAATATGGATATGTCTGGCACAGCATTCTGCTCGATTAGTTTATTGTACTCAAAGAACACACTCCATATGCTCCTGCCTGGATTACCAAAGTATCTTATCCTGTCTGCTCCTAGTTTGCGTTGCAGGATGTTGCACCAACTCTCAGGTTGATTACTTGCACAGAAACTGTCTCCGAAAAATCCTATCGTCTTCATATACTGATAATTATCTACATATATTATGAAATACACATACTCTGATTGGAATCACAAGCAAGGCACGTTGCCAGTAAACTGGAAAGCCAAAGACTACGAAAGTTTGCCGTGGTACGAGAACCCCGACAAAAATCAAGGCTTTACAACAGCAGAAGAAAACTACAGCATTTACAAGGAGCGGGTAGGATGCCTCATACCCAAGTTCGAACAGGTTGGCAAAGGTGTCTTCGTTCCCGATGATGTTGACAAGATTTTTGGCTACGTGATTGATTTTTTCGATCTCACAGACACAGTGTACGCCTTTGCGAAGTACACGCCCGGCCTTATACTGCCGTGGCACAAGGACAACTACCCAACATACGCAAGAAACAAGAAAGCCAAAGTGGAAGACATAGTGAGGATAATGGTATTCCTACACGACCCCTCTCCAGGCCACCAGTTATGGATCGAAGATCAGTATTGCACAGGAACAGCAGGCACATGGTTCAGTTGGCAAGGTGCAACCAAGCACATGGCGGCCAATCTGGGAGAAACCGACAGATACATGATACAAATCACGGGAAAGATTAATTAGTAATTAGGTTTTAATATTGTGTGACATCGCCAACTCCGGCCCCCTGGAGAACGTGCCATTCCACCTTTACGTTTCAGTCTACCTTGATACCACGCCGCCTGCAGTTCTTCATTCCAAGCATGTTTGTAGAAGTGATAGTGATTGTGTTCTAGCACAGGCATTAACTTTTGGTATACTTTTACTGGATCCTCTTGTGACAACTTCAGCATCGAGTCCAACAACATATTAACCCTTTTTTCAAAATCAGGTTCTTGATCGTATGATTCATCGATCACCGGTGAGAAGGTCTTGAATCCTAAATCTCTGAATGCCTTGAGGTGGTGCATGGTCCCAACTATGACGAATGGTCTTTTGGCCACTATTGGTTTGGCCTCCTTTTCGCTGAACATGGACATGCGATTGTCTGATGGTATGACTGTTTCCACCACACACGAATAATGGGACTGGTTGTATATGCTAGGGTCGATTAGGTCACTGCATCGAAGATTATGATCTTCTGCTATCGATTGGGCACCTGACTTGCTGTCATTGGGACTCACAACATCTGGTCCCCAATGGGTTATTCCTAATGCATGACAGGTTGAAAAAGTAACTGGGTCTACCGGATGCTGTTTCAATATTCCATATAGTCTTTTGTTATGACTACACATCAGTTCCCATTGATATTTCTTATCGAATGATTGTGACAGTTTTGTCAACAACGACCTACAGATGGGAAAGGTACGATAGATGTCATTGCCTTGGAAAAACATGTCATTCAAGTAGTGCATCGGACGGTTAAGGGGTACATGAGATATTAAATTGGCAAAGAATGTGACCGGATCATCTTTTGAGAACCTGTTGATGAAATCATCTGTGTAATAGTAAGGTCCTTCTGCGATTTTGTTTTGATAATCCCAACCGTGCTTGGGGTCTTTGTAGAACAACAAAGGCTCTCCAAGGCCCACGTACACATGATCTGACAATGACATGTGAGTCCTTATCCTGTCTTCTAGTGCGGCCAGAGATTCTAATGAGTGAAGTCCATCAAAATCCTGTAGATATGAATACTTCATGTCACAACTTGCTCTAGTGAACGAATCTAGATCAGTATATAATGTATCCGTCACATGGCGATCACGCACACACAAATGATGCCATTTTTGATCAATGTATCTTGCTAACTTCATTTTGTCTACTTATCGTTATAGTAGCACTTAAATACCTTGTGCATATATCTACCAAAAATGAATACGGAGAGTTGAAATCGATCATAGTCGGAAGTGTGGAAAACTTCGAGTGGCCAGAAAATGACAAAGAGTTTGATCAAGGAATTGCTCGATCCACTTATCACCAAACGCTCCACAGAGGCAAACCGCCACAGCATGTTTTGGATGATGCCAGCAGAGACTTGGATCTGTTGTCAGCAATTTTAGAATACAGAGGCATTCAGGTCTACAGACCTGAGATAGTTAAACCTCATTGGGCCTACTCTGCCAGAGACATATTGTTGACAGTGGGAAACAAAGTCATTCAGTGTCCGACTCCATTTTCCAGTCGTGCTAACGAATTGGATTTGTATCCTTTCCTAGAAAATACACAATGTGAAATTATCAAGGCCCCTAGACCTAGCTCACAAGAAGATCCAATCTTTGATGCGGCCAACGTCTTAAAGATGGATGACAGGCTGTTGTATTCTCTTTCGCACTCGGCCAACGAAGCAGGCGCAGACTGGTTACAACAACAGGTGGGAACCGAGTTTGAGGTAGTGAAATGGCAAGTGGTTGATCATGAAATCACACACATCGATTCAACTCTGGCCTCATTGGCCAAAAACATTGTATTGATAAATTCATCTAGAGTAAAAGACGACCAACTACCAAACTTCATGCAGGACTACACTAAGATATGGGTTGACGACGTGACTGCTGGTACCTTCCATAACTTTCCATACGCTTCCAAATGGATAGGGATGAATGTCCTCTCACTAGATCCAGAAACAGTGGTGGTTGATGAGATTCAGACACAGTTGATAGAAAATTTAGAGGCTCATGGATTCAAGATAATTACTACATCAATGAGACAATCAAGAACACTTGGCGGTGGTTTCCACTGTGTGACCTGTGACATGGAAAGAAAATAATGTTTAAAGTGACTCACCAATGGAATAAACTTAAAACATGTGTAGTAGGCAGTGCCTATCCCCCAGAACTGTTTGACTTCATCAAAGATGTAAATTTAAGACAAATCTTTGAAACATTGGCAATAGAGACTGAGGAAGACATAAAAAAACTTGTGACTTTCCTCGAAAAATTTGGGATAAATGTGGTAAGGCCAACCATGCCAAAAACCTTTAACGAATTCAAGATATCAAATGGATACATAGCACCCCCAATATCTGCTAGAGACTTCATGGCCATGATAGACGATAAACTTTACTATCCTGGATTGCCTAATTTAAATCATGCCTGGATGGAGTTTGCTGGCACGAGAAAGATCAAGTCAAAAGATGCTCTACAGGATAAACAATTGAATCAACAATGGTTGGAGTTTCAAAAGCAAGACAAATACATTTTTGACCAGAAGATTAGGTTCTATAAAGACATCTTCACCCTTGCACTGCAACAAGGAAATGAAGTTGTTGCCAGCCCAATAGATTACATGAACTCATCATTCATTACGAGGTTAGGCGATAGAATGATAGTGGGAACGCAGAATTATCATGACAATAATGACAGTATCAAGGATACATTTTCTCAGATGTTTCCAGACAAGGCCATATATGTGGCATCGAGTGAAGGCCACTCGGATGGATGTTTTACTCCCATATCCGAAGATCTTATAATATCAGCCTACGACACGATAGATTACAACAAGATATTTCCTAATGCAGAAGTAATCTCGGTTCCAGCGGAGATAACTTTGAAAGACGATAAATTCAAAAAACAGATGATGACTGCAGAACACAAATGGTTCTTGAAGGGCATGGAGAACAACAAGGATCTAGTGGAAATGGTTGATTACTACTTTAATACTTGGATCGGTAACGTCAAAGAAACAGCATTTATGGTCAACATATTGATGCTGGACGAAAAGAATGCAGTTTGTTCCACAGATAACAAGCAGGTCAGAGAAGCCATGCACAGACACGGCGTTGAATTACACGTTACACCTTTTAGACACAGATGGTTCTGGGACACTGGAATACATTGCCTTACCCAGGATTTGGACAGAGAATAATGTTTGACATTTTTAACACAAATAAAATTATATATGCAACAAAGATAGGCTTCATAGGTCTGGGCAAACTAGGAATGCCGTGTGCAGAAGCGATACGAAAAAAAGGTTTCCATGTTGCAGGATATGACATCGCACGTAAAAGCAGTGACCTAGTAGAGATCAGGGATTCCATAGAAGACGTGTGTCGTGACAGAGACATTGTGTTCGTGGCCACACCAACACCACACGAGGACGGCTACGACGGAAGGACTCCTACAAGTCATTTGCCTGTGAAAGATTTTAACTATGATGCGGTCAAGAATGTGCTGTCCAAATGCGACAAACACATGGGACCGAATGATACCCTAGTGCTTATTTCTACTGTACTTCCAGGTACGATAAGAAGAGAATTACAACCGTTAGTAACAAACACCAAACTAATGTATAACCCATATCTCATAGCCATGGGCACAGTGGCCGATGACATGATCAATCCCGAGATGATAATGATAGGTTCTAAAAACGGAATGGCAGGCAAAACTTGCAAGGTCAGGTCAGAACTTTTGGAGAGTTTTTATAACCAAGTGTGTGACAACTTCCCACGCATGGAGTTTGGCACATTCGAGGAAGTGGAGTCGATGAAGATATTCTACAATACATTCATCAGCAATAAAGTAGCATTGGTCAATATGATACAGGATGTGGCACACAAACTAGGACACATGAACGTGGATGTGGTTACAGGGGCCTTAGCAAAGAGCACTAAACGTCTTGTAAGTCCTGCCTACATGAAAGCAGGAATGGGTGATGGCGGAGCGTGCCACCCAAGAGACAACATCGCACTGCGTTGGTTGGCCAAAGAACTGTCATTGGGATATGATATGTTTGAATCAATAATGACTGCACGTGAAAAACAAGCGGAGACAATGGCCATAGCAATTTTAAAACATGGAAAGAATATCGCTTTCACTTCAGACAGTTACAAGCCAGGGACAAATCTAGTAGACGGTTCCAGCTCTCTGCTCTTACAACACTATGTGAAAAAACATGGTGGTATAATAGTTGACGGCGTGGACGAACCTGTAGAGGTAATAGTGAGGATACACGAGTCTGACCAAGTTACGGCGGACAATAACACAATAATTTTTGATCCATGGAGATCATACCCCGAAGCGGAGAACGTTGTACACTATGGCAAATAAAAAAATTGGCATGGACACAGTGGAGCAATTCGAAAAAGAAATTGCAAACTTCTACGATGCACCCTATGCCGTTGCAACAGACAGTTGCACACACGCAATAGAACTTTGTCTAAGGCACAGGCCACCAGCACCGGGCATAGAGTTGTCTGTACCTGCAAGGACCTACATCAGTATTCCTTTCACTTTGATGAAATTGGATCTCCGATGGAATTTCGTTGATCAGGTGTGGCAAGATTATTATTACATCGGCGGCACAAACATCATAGACGCCGCGGTGTTCTTCCAAAGAGGCGGATACATCAGAGGAAACTATATGTGTCTAAGTTTCCAATTCAAAAAGTCATTGAGCCTAGGACGCGGTGGCGCAATACTATGCGACAATCTAGCCGACTACGAGCAATTGAAGATGATGAGTCATGATGGCAGGAAAATTGATGCTCCATGGCGTGATCAAAACATAGCAGGAATTGGATACCATTATTACATGACTCCTGAAACGGCAGATCTAGGTATAAACAAACTCCAAGACGCTGTCCCAAAACCAACACAGGGCAGTGACGATTATCCATATCTTCCAAACATGGATGTATTCAAATACAATAATAAAAATTAAATATTTTTTCGTTCTACATCAACAGTAATACAATGGAAACAGCCACCCAGTGTCCGAGCATGTCTCATGGGTAGCATGGCAGAATCTATATTGTATCTTGCCAACTCTTTCCTAAGATTTTGTTGATTTTCTTCTAGCACCACTAAACTTTCATTGATAGAAAGAAGATTTACGTTGATCCATGGGCTGGCATTACAGTGGACTGGGTGATGTCCTATGTCAACAGGCTCCGGTGCATTAATTATATCCCAATTACGCAATGGCAAAGGTAACTGTGACTTGTCCTTAATCCGCGAGGGATTTACTAATAAGAGTCCTTCCCTGAGAAAAGCAATGGTGCTGTCCAAATGCATATAGGAATACACGTCTTCGATGGCATGTACTCTAGTAGACTGTCCCATTATCTCCTGTAAAGTATCAGCGCCTTTACGATTACCACTGTTGCTCACAAGGTAATACAGATCATCATTGTGTTTTAGAATGTTGGCGGCGTCAAAGCAAGGTTCTGTTTCGTTCAAGGCAAGCACCTTAGGGTTGCCTACGCATCCAAAATTATACAAACTGTCTTCACGTTCTATAGTGATGTGATGCCTAACTGCATCGTATCCATCAAAGAGTTTGTCATATGCCCGATGTTCATTGGCCCTCGCCCTTAAAGACATTGGTGTATAGACCACATTGTTGCCATGCACAAGCACTGTGTCTCTTGGACAGTATGTGTAATATTCCGGATCATGATCTTTATCTGGCCTCAACACCTTTATTTTTTCACCTTTTAAAAAATCAATAAAGATATCAATGTCTTCATTCGCTTCATCAATCACCTGCTGTGGATACAGGCCTGGCATTGGCAGGTCGCTGTCTTTCGGCCTGTCAGCGTAATTCACACACCTCAGGCTGATGTCATTGATTGGTATCTTGGCTCCTGTGGCATCTCCCACGATCACTGTCTTAAGTTGGCCGTATTCGTTCCTGCTTAACATTTCAATCCAGTGACTTGTAAAATATATCGATCTGCATTTCCTAGGTTTGCGGCCATGTGTTCCACACCATATCCCCACCCAAAGTAACTTCCGGCCGAGCCTGTGCATATTTGATCCTGTATCCAGAGCTGATGTCCGGCCTTTTGATCATGCAGAAAGACAATGAATCTTTGTATATCTTGAACTTGCTCTTTTTTGATCTGATTCCTTGTGATGTAGGTAGTATACTTGTCGGTATGGTAGGGTAAAACTTTTCCAGGTTCCAGTTTATTGACAGCAACAACTTTTTTTGTGAGTGGTAAATCTTTAACAGCATCATAGAAAACGCTCAATAACTTTTCTTGGAAGCACATGGATACTCCAACGTTATAATTGGTTGTGTCGACTACCGCATTGAATTTTTCTTCATGACGATCGTTCTCGAACCATGGCAGGCCTGTGTAATTTTGTTCCGTCCATGTGACTGGAATTTTGCCTTTGATCATTTGCCACTTACCCCTGTATCGTGATTGTTGGTCAATCTCGGATTGAAGTCTGAATTGTCTACGTGACGTTGTATGCTGATGCGATCAGCACCCATGAACCATCCAGATGAGACCGATATTGGCAACTGTATTGGAATAGATCTCTTGGCAAAGAAAGTGTTTCTGTTGTGTTGCCTGATTTCAGCAGTTTGATCGTAGAAGTCTTTGGTGCTTACCGCGAGGAAGTCTTTACAGCATTGAACTATTTTATCTATCCTTCGATGGTTGTCTGGTTCTTGGTCGTAACTCTCATCAATCCATTTGTCAAACGTAAGGTAACCCTGGGATCGCATGTATACTAGGTACCCAGGTGGCCCAAACACCACGAAAGGATGCTCAGCCATCAAAGGTTTATAAATTTTCTCACTTAACTGGTATGATCCTTTACCGGTGTTGGTTTCCATGACCACGCTCAACTTTGAGTTCCTGAAGTGGGGTTCATGAGCTACCAAGCAAAGTTCACGAGGATTATCTTCGTAGCCCTCTATGTCATCTTCTATTTCGTACATACAATTATTGTCCGGTGATTTGACACTGACGTAACTTTTTCCTAACAATGAATGTTTCTCCAAAGCCCGTATCATATCTATTCTTTCAGGATGGTCACGTCCGGTGTATATCAGGAAGTCCTTGCTTTTGACAGAATGATCTATCCTTCGAAGATCTTTATTGATCAGTTGGATCTCCATGCAGTAGTTGTTGTGCTGTCTGTATGCAAAAGGGAATTTATCATCATCGCCCTCTGCCAACACCAATACTTTTTCTTGATTGTTGCGGATTAATTTTACGAAATCCTTATTGAACCAATTGTGGAATGACATGTTTTCATTGTGGACCACGACGATCATTTCATTTTGTTTGAGCAGGTTTCTTAATCTCTCAAGATTGTCATGCATCTGGCTGGTGGTGTTCATTAGATCAATGTAGTGTTCGGTCTGTATAATAGGTATGTGTTTTTGCCGTGGAGTTTTGACAAGATTGTTAAACATAAATATACGTACTTAATCAGAATGGCAACAGAATTCACACATCATGAACGTTTCAAAAGAAGGCTCGACGACGGATCGATGTACAAATTTACCAATATAGCAGATGCCCAGACCAAGTGTGCATTCCATGATACTTTTCTTACCAGTAATGACCCCACAGTGACCTATGCATTGGAGGACAAAAACGAAACGTTGAAGGTGACACTGGAGTTTGATACCAGTGATGCCCAACAGGCCTGGTGGATTGCCGTGTCAGATCTAAACAAAAATGGCATCAATTACTGTTCAAACGACATCAAATGGCAAGGAGCGGAAAAGCCAGAAACACTTCAAAAATTTGTTAGAGATCATGTGCCCGGCACCGCTGGCTTTGTTGGATAAATAAAACTGTTTACAGGTAACAAATATGGCAAATGCATACAAACACAAAAAGTATTTCAGGTTAAGGGGATCAGACAGTAGTCTTGTCACTTTCAGCTCAACATCTGATGCCAAAACCAAGATAGGTTTCACAAGTGCATTTGACACAAGTACTCCCACGAAGACGGAAGCCTTAGAAGACACAGACACCACCTTGGTTGTGACTTACGAGTTCGACACAAACGACGAACAGACGGCATTCCAGGATGCACTCGATGACGCATGGACAACCAGCCCCCACACTCCATTCAATCCTGCTGATGCGACGGACACAGTGGAACATTTCAAGACCGAGTGGTTGACCGAAGACGGCCCAGTAGGTACAACAGAGACTCTGATATAATCATGGCGGCAGAATACAGACACAAAAGGTATTTCAGGGTAAGGGTATCAGACAGTAGCCTTGATACTTTCAGTTCAACAGCAGATGCCAACACCAAGATTGGTTTCACATCTGTATACAGCACTTCATCACCAACGAAGACGGAAGCATTGGCGGACAGTGACAAGACACTTGTGGTAACATACGAGTTCAATGACGAATCTGAACAGACAGCATTCAAGAGTGCCGTGGACGGCGCCTACAGTGACAGCACATCACCGTTCAACCCTGCAGACGGAACCGACAGAGCGGAACATTTCAAGACCGAGTGGTTAAACAAAGACGGATCTATATCTAACACAACAAATTTATAACAGTCACAAAAAAAGGGCGACACAATTAAGCACCGCCCCTTAGAATAGATTTAATTACGCAGAGTAATTAATTACTTTTCTTCCTGATTTCTTTAATAAAGAAATGATGTTTGACTTCATAGTCAAAGCAGATGACTTAGGTGCTGTACCTAAAACTTCTACTGTAAAGTCCAAACCTTTTGATAACAACTTGTTAGTCGCTGTTTTTCTTGCAGTGTTTTTTACTGCTAGGTTTTTGAACTTGATTTTACCACCGTGTACTTCACCATTTACTTTGTAAGTTGAAGCCGGTTCCGCAAATACACCAATTTGCTTCGCTCTTGATTTGAAGTTTCTTGTGTATACAACGTATTGTGTTGAGTTTGCCATGGTTTTTGTTTCCTTCTTAGTAGATGGAAAAAGTGTATTGAACATACTTGTTAGCATATTGTTTCCTTTTCCTTTATTGTTGTTATATGGTTACGTAACTCTGGAGTTTCATTCTCTGTTATCCTACGTTCCATGTTTACAATTATATACTACAAAGTGTATTAAGTCAACCTGCTGGAAAATGCAGTGTTTATGCTGTTAATCCTGTCTCCTTGTTCCACAAGTTTCTGCACATACTTTGTTACATGAGTCTGAATCCCACGTGCTCCTCAATTCCTCGAAACTTTCCAGATGTACTTTAGGTCTGTCAATGTGGCCAAAACCATGGTAACAACAAGGGTATATTTCTCCCGAACTGTCCACATACACACTGTTGTTGACAATAGTATCACAGGTAATTTTTGTACCCTTATAGGACTCTTCTGGTAAATCATAGGGTTCATAACGCATCTTCAAATATTCGTCAACATCAAACTCACGTGGTGTGGCATCCTTGTCTGGCGGTAGTATCCAGTGACTGATAGACTTGTCTGGTTGTATAGCGGGCATGTCATTTCTGCCTTCGTCACGCACGACAAACTTGTTGAATCCCAATGATTGGCTTAGTTTCCTCGCTTCTTCTTCCTGGTGCATGTTGTGTTGGAATTTGATAAACTGCCATACTGCATCTCCGCCTGCCTCCGTGAATGCTTTCACACGTGATATCAGTTTGTCCCAATTCACTCCTTGCCTGTATAGGTGATTGGTGTCTTCAAGTCCGTCTATTCCAAAAATTATTCGGGTTCCCTTCTTTGTGGCCAACTCTCTGTATGTTTCCACCTTGCCTATGCCTCCGTTTGTTGCTATCTCCACTTCGATATTGTCCATGGCAGACATTTCAGCAATGTTTGGATTCATCATGGGATCACCGTGATTACCACAATAGAGAATCTTTCTAACATCTTTATATGTGTTTAAGAGTTGGTGTAATTGCTCTACACCAAGATTTTTCTCTTTGAAAAAACCCTCTAATGGATATCCATAACCATTACGTGGACATCCAGGACACCGTGCATTACAGTAACTAGATGCTTCTATGTGTAGATGTTCTATTATCATCGTGAATCTTATTTTCTTATCTGGAAGTAAGAGTAACTTGTTAATCTTTGCACGTTAGCAGAAACTTTATTCTCCATGCCATGCAGTTGTTCACTGTTGTTAAACATTATGTAGCCTGAATTTTTGGTAAAATTAAAGGCTTTCCGGACCTCATCCTTGTTGTAAAATACAGTTCCGAGTTGCTCAGGTGCATCTGATAGAAAAATCTGCATGACATAATCTACACCATCGTTGTCTACATGCTTATGACAATCAAACCCTTCGTAGTCTAGCCAGAATCTTGTGTCAATCTGTGTGATATCTAATCCCACTGCTTTACCAATTAATTCTTTTTTACTATTGTATTCCTGTTCTATGGATTCAAACACGGATCCAGGTAGAACGACGAGTCTTTTTCTTTTCCAATCCTCTTGCCATTCTTGTGTTGTATATGGCAGTGATTCCAATGCCTCACGTGAAAGACTCTCGATGGTTTCGGTATCTAGCACATCTGTGATCTGGAAAAGATCCACTCTTTCATCAACTGGGTTGATCTGCATTAGTTGTCCTTGTAGTCAGGCACCGCGAACAGGTCTATGCCCTCGTCCAACAGTTTGTTGGTCTCTTCCTTGGTGGGCCTGCCATAGAACTTCTGATCACGTTTACCCTTGGCCGCCTTCCTGGCCTCCTTGGCAAAGTTCTTACCAACATCTTGGAAATCTTTCTTTATCTTCTTGTTGAGTCTACGCAGTATCTGTTCAGCACTTTCTCCCATCACCATGTAGTCGTCTGGAATCTGCTTCTTCTTGGTGGTCTTTACATTGGGTGCCATGATGGCCTTGTCAACGTCTGTGCTGTCACACATGGGACACTGGATCATTCCTCTTTTCTTTTGCCTGGTGTACTCTTTACTGCTAGGAAACCAACCTTCGAACTCGTGTTGGCATCTGCATCTCAGTTGATATTTGATCATATTATTATTTACATTATATACTTGACTATCAACACTGTCTACTATATTATAATGATATGATAAACGTTTCAGGATACACAAAAGGTAAACCCAAGAAGACTTCACAGGGCAAGAACAAGAGCAGGATCAAGATGAGCTCAATGAACAAGTCCAAGAAGAGAAGTCACAAGGCTTACAATGGCCAGGGAAAATAACGTCAAGTTATTGAAAGCACAGATAGGCAACCTCGAAGTTCAGGTGGCAGACTATCAACAGATAGTCAAAGAACTATCAGACAAATTGAAGTTGTACGAGCAAAAACACGGCACAGTGTTCAAGCGATCTAGAAATATCTCAAACCAAAGATAACAGCATCTTTCTTCCTACGGAACTTGATGTGTTCGAAGTCAATGATGTGTACATTTATTGGACCACCATGCTGTTGCATTATTCTTTCAACGTCTGTAGGTCTTATTGTGATCCTGTCTTCGTCTGGCAGTTTGGCCTGGTAACCCCAAAACATTGGCCACCAGTGCAATGGGTTCAGTGAATCGTATTTCTCTTTCATTATGAGCAAGAACACCACCGGTGCTATTGTGAATGGTTCTGCCCACCATGGGATCACGTTCAACGTGGCCCAATCTATAAAATGCACAATACCGGTCCACACACAAATAATGGCAAATAGTATGCCCATTATGGGCCAGAATTCGTCCTCAAAATCAGAATCGTGATCGTGTGGTCCTGGTGCATGTGAATACAATCTCATCTTTTGTTGTCTATTCAACTTCATGTGTAAAGTATATATGTTTGTATCCAGTAGACTTTAACTATAATTCTGCTATAATAAGACTTAAATACCTACAATGCAAAAACGTACAAGAAGTTTATTAGAAGAATTGAGCTCGATGCCCCTTAAAAGAGACAAGGAAGAGGTGGTTGAGAGCAGGGCATCACATATCCTCGAGTCGACTATAAGATTGATCACGTACATCAGAGAGAACTTCGATCAGGACACAGCATTCAAACTTGAGAAGAAGTTCAATTCAGCGATCAAGAACATGGACGCATCCAAGTTCAGCAAAGGTGTTGCTCGTATCAAAGAGAACAGAGACGTAAAAGAAAACCTACTGAAAATCAAAGACGGCGAATACAAAGAGGACTAATCATGTTGATAGAAGATGTCCTAACAGAATTTAAAAGGACACACCTTGAACACATCGAGGACATCGTAATAACCGACGGCTACGAAGGTGGCAAGGCAGTTCTTGAATATTTCAGAGGATTGTTACTTACTCTCAAAGGCACAAGCTCAGAAGCAATGAGTGTGTCAGTCAAGTGGGATGGTGCACCTGCCGTGGTATGTGGGATCAACCCAGACAACGGCAAGTTCTTCGTGGGCACAAAGTCAGTTTTCAATCCAGGAACTCCAAAGATCAATTACACAAAGAAAGACATAGCAAACAATCACGGCACGGACGATCTAGGACAGAAACTTTTAAAGTGTCTTGTGCATATTAAGAAACTGAACATACAAGGTGTTGTACAAGGAGACTTGTTGTACACAGACGAGGACATCACAAGGAAGAACATCGATGGAAAGCCTCACTTGACGTTCACTCCAAACACAATAACATACGCTGTACCAGAAGGTGGTGAGTTGGCAAAACAGATAGACAGAGCCAAGGTAGGGATCATATTCCATACAACATACAACGGCGACACACTGGCAGACATGACAGCATCGGGTGGAGCGGATGTAAGTTCGTTCGCCAAAAGCAATGATGTGTTCTTTGACAATGCAACATACAAGGACGTGTCAGGCAGTGCCAAGTTCACTGACGATGAAACAAAAAATTTCTACAATGGTATTGAGAAACTAGAAACACTGTTGAATGCTGTTCCTAGAGACCTAGCAAGTGTGTTGGGACAGAATGCAGACTTCGTGCCCACGTTCATGATCTACATAAACGCAATGGTCAAGCAAGGCCAACTGCCAAGTAACGTCAATCAGTTCCTACAAGGATTCAAAAAGTTCTATGCAGACAGAATGCAACAGCAGATGTCAGGCCTAAAAGCACAGAAGGCGTTGGCGTTGAGACAGGACAAGATCAAACAGATGCCAGTGTTCCTTAACAGGGCCAAGAAACCATTACAGGCAATGCTGACTTTCTACAAAGCGGTACAGACCATGAAAGCCTTTGTTCTTAAGAAGATGAATCAAGCACAGGCAATAGGATCATTTCAACAAACAGATGGCGGACTACAAGTGACAGAACCAGAGGGTTTCGTTGCCGTTGACAAGTCAGGAAGTGCTGTTAAGTTGGTAGATAGGTTGGGATTCTCAAGAAGGAATTTGACGGGTATCAGCAAATTCAAGAAATAGATCCAAGGTTTTATTAATTTCTAAACTTAATTTTTCTTTATTGAACATGGTATCGCAGTTGTGTTTTCTCAACGCTTTGGTCTGCAGGTAAATGTCTTGCCACGGAGCGTCACGTAATCTATCACACACATCAACAATAGTGTTTATTCTCACATCAGGATCTCTATCGAGGTCGTACACTTCCTCGAAATAGTTGTTGAAAGTCCTGAAACCCATTTCTTTTAATTTCTGTAGATACAAATAGTTTCCATGTACTACGAAAAGGTGTTGTGCCATGATCGGTTTCCATAACTTCTCTGTTATGAAAACTTCAAAGTCATTGTCATTGGTCTCGGACACAATACTACAGGCCGTGTCATTGTAAGGTTTCTCGTATATTTCTTGGTCCATGCCATACTGTGGATAGTCTTGAGCCCACGGTAGTTCATATTCGGCAGGCAGTTTCTTCTCTGGCCAATGTGTGTGTAAACTATTTTCTAGTATTCCGTTCTTTGACAACTTGTTGTAAAGTTTTTCTCTGTGTGGCCTGTGCGTCTTGTTGAGATATAGGAAATCGTATTTTTTGTTAGAGTGATCAAAGTTGAAAGTTTTTCCCTCGTGTAGTTTGTACATGTAATACCAAAACCAAGTGGCACCACCTGTCCACTTGATGTGATCCACATCAATATTGGGGCATGTATATTCTGGATGATTTCTTATGTTTTCTAGTGATTCCCATGGGTTTGCTTTAATGAAAACGAATCCTTGGCTCTTAAGCAGATCTACTCTCCTGTGCAGTTCGTCCATGAATTCTGGGTTGTCCTTCAATCGATCATTGGCAGAACGTGTGTCGATAATGGCGAACCTCCTGTCATAGGAGTCAAGATTGTAGTCGTGCAGGGTATAGTACTCTCCGGTCATATCGAATGACTGTCCCTCCATGGAGTGCATCGAAATGTAACTCTCCAACTCCGGATGATTTCCGGTCTTCATGACATCGGTTAGAATAAAGTTTCGTTGCATATAGCCTATAAATACCTGTATGTTAACACCATTTTTAAAGTATGTATCAGAGGGAAAAGTGATAAGACGACATAGTGATTTGCAACGTTTTTCATTCCCAGAGGTAGCAGAAAGAATATATCTCAGTTTCTTAGCACTTGCCCTAATGAGTCAGAACAAAGACACAGAAGGATTCGTTAGATCATACGCCAGACAGACCATGGCCAAGGGCACATTCGACCAGGTGAGGATGATTAACAATGACCTAGCAAACATGCTGGCCATAGTGGCCGGAGATCCTGAGATAACCAAAAAGCTCAAGAACAAAAATCAAGCACAGGCCATGAGGCAAAGACTGCCAGTGCCTGTGATGGCGCTGAGGAGATACCTGAGGACGTGGGAAAATCATTACAGCAACCTTACACAGTTGGAGAGATCCCTGGGAATACAAGATGGCAACCTCAGGAACATTAGACGAGCGGTTGCCGATTACAACAAGTTGAATACAAGGATGAAGTTGCAGACCCTACACAGACTGCAACAGCAATTACACTCTAAACTGCCCAACACTGACATATTAAAGAAATTCAAGGAACTGTAAAATGATAAAATCGATTTGCGAATTGTGTGGATGCGAACAGCACTGTAGACAATCCTGTGCAGAATGCAGGGACTGTCCCGATTGTGCATGTAAAGAGTGCAATGCCGGGCCCAAATAGTTTCTGGGTACTTTACGGACAGCACACCAAACCCACTTACCTAGAAGATGCAGGCAATGGACAGCAGGCACAAAGAGATGCCGCTCTGCAATACATCAAGCAGTGGCGTGTGTGCCTGGA
>Ga0206124_10000800_pt1 | contig 25407 bp, 32 predicted proteins | sample Helgoland_Spring_3_FD_148671 | JGI IMG/M metagenome (GOLD analysis project Ga0206124, IMG submission 148671) | Pelagic subsurface seawater microbial communities from Kabeltonne, Helgoland, North Sea - Helgoland_Spring_Bloom_20160321_2 | ecosystem: Environmental > Aquatic > Marine > Epipelagic ... | reverse complement strand
TTTTTAATATTTACATTACTATTAGTCATTTTATAATTGTTTTTACGTTCTCTGCGAATTTTAATCGCATCTCCGCGTGATACATAACTCTTACAATATTTATTATAACAATTATCCTTATTAAATAGCTTTTTAATAATTGGAAAGGTATTACAATCAAATGCATTTGTACTATTAATGATAAACATGATAATGATATAGATTTTGATTAGAATGTGGTTCATTTTTGTATGATTATATTAATATATACGCTAATCAATTTTTAAAAAAGAGTACATAATTTTATTTTTTTAATGATTTTATAAACTTTTTGAAATTCAAGAGATTTTATAGATTATGTACTCTCTTTTAATAGCTTATTCCCAAAATGCTTATTTAATATATAAAAGTTAATATTATCCTTATCGTTTTTAAATACTATTCTTAAAAATTCATTCATCTTTTCGTATCTATTTAGCTTTCTCTCGTATTTAATGATTTCCTTTTCAATACTGTTAGCTATATCATTTAATATATTAATTATTATTTCGGTAGGTAAAGTATTCATTATATACTAATAATTTATATTTTGTTATATAATGAAAATTGATAATAGCATATAATTAATTTGAAAATGTCGAGTTATCTAGATAAATTAACTGATGATAATTTTGTATTTATATTAGAGTATATTGCAGATAGTATTGAAAATAAAATAGAATTACTTAATGAAAAAATGAGAAAGCTAAAAGTTAAACTAAATCCATTGAGTATTACTAATTATGAATATTGTAAACGAAAATTTATTTGTATTGATTACGATAACGTTAATTATTGTTTGAATAATTATTTGTTTAATACTTTGATGACCTATCCTAAAATCATATTTATTTATATTTATCAAAACGAAAACCTTATATTCATTAGCAAGGAACTTAAAAATCCAACATATTTAGATATACTTATAGAAGCCAATAAAGCTGTTGTTATTACCGAGGATTATGATAATAGATTCTTAGAGGATTTGCGTGAAGTAATAAATAAAAATTCTATTAGATATGAAAATATAAAATTCAAAAAAAACGTAACATATTACGAATTTGTATTGAGTTGTTGAAACGTAAAAAATACTCAATAGCCGTTACTAAGGTAATACATGCTATCAGCGATTCCACCTTTCGGTTTCTTGGCAGATTGCCTTCTGTATGAACATGCACTATTGTTCCGTTTTGCTCTGATATGAAAAGTGTTTGCAAAATATTATAAAATTTAAACCCATAGTCAGATAACCATTGAATAACTTTACAGTTGATTAGTTTAAATCTAAATAATCAATTTTTTTATTAATAGAACATTTTAATGATTGTTTAATATTGTGTAGTAGGTTAGATACATCTTTATAGGCTTTTTGAGAATCTCTGTTAAAATTATTTTGCTTAGTTAGTTTTGGAATATATGGCGCCATCCCACCAGCACCTGCACAATGTATCCCGGAACATGCGTGTGTATTCTCGTATTTTCTCATAATAATTACTATGATTATGTCGTTATCATTTTTTTATAAAAAACAGCTAAATGTATATGAACTATTAAGCTATTATAAAAGAGTACATAATCTATAAAATCTATTGAAATTCAAAAAGTTTATAAAAATCATAGAAAAGTAAGATTATGTACTCAAAAATAAAATGTTCAATTAATGGAAAAAAATGATAAGAGAAGTTAATAATATATATAAACCGCCCTTTGGTAAATTGCTATTCAGCATGAACTCATTCAAGAATATGGTTCCCCGCTCAATCAATTATCTTCCTATTTACGATACAGTTAATGATAACACATTTAAACGCGACATTTATAAAATAGCAAAAGAAATCGCTATAATGAGAGTTCTTAACATAGAAAAAAATTAGATATTTTTATACAAAACCATCTTTGATTAGCTTTAAAACCTTTATTTTATCTTTATAAGTGATTTTTGCTAAAACAATCTTATCAATCACATTAGATATCTTGCATGCTTTTTTAATATTTTCTTTTTTACATAATATATCTGCTAGTTTTTTAACTAATTTTAAATCCTCTTTATGCAATTTTAAACATTTATCAAAACTGCATTTAGCTAATTCAATATATCTAGTATTTGTCGTCAGTTCTTTTAAAATGCTTTTTCTTTCCTTTTCATATTTTTTCTTTTCAACTGTTTTTAGATATTCTTTGCGTATTTTTTTCATTGTTCTAAGAAACTTCTTAAATTCTCTTTTGTGAGAAAGAACAGTTTTAATATTATTTTTAATGTCATTTCTTAAATTTTCTAAATATGTTTTAACATCCTTATTCTTATTATAACTTTTGTATGTAACATCTTTCTTTTTATTAAATGACTTAAATGATTTTGTCGATTCTTCTTTCTTAGATAGTTTTGCGATTTTCGCCATAACAATATCTTGATATTTATTTTGCTTATTAGTTTCCTTTTTACATTTTTCTCTATTACACTCTATTAATTTCATCGAATGCACAAGCATTTCGTTAAAAAGTTTGCTATATTTTTGTAATTTCTTAAATTTATCCATTGCTTTCTAATATATGTTTCACATAATTAAAGAAAACGAAAAAAATAGTATCTAATAACTTCCTTGTCTATTGGAATGTCTGGCCGAACGTTTTGTAGAACGTCTTACGGAAGTTTTACGAGGGCGTCCTCTCTTTTTGGGGCTTTTCGCAACCTTAGTTTTAATACATCTGCCAGTTGCAGGATTTCTATGTTGATTAGATTTGCATGGTTTAGGAGATTTCTTGGCAGCAGCTCTTTTAGTTGGTTTCCATTTGCCAGCGGCAATCATAGCCTTTTCAAAGTTTTTAACTTGGCAGTATCTACCTTTATGTCTCATATAAATTTTTGAAGAAGCCCTGCCATTGTTTTTTCTATAAATAGATGTTACTTTACCGCATACAGATTTCTTACCCATTGGTTCATACACTTTTTTAACAGCACCGCCTAAAAGATTTAGATCTTCCATTCTTTATATTAGTTCTATTATAAAGCAATATAATATTTTTATGAATGTCGGGGTTTAATATGTTCTATTTTTATTAAAAATTGATGTATTTGGTTATAGATTATTATTATACGCCAACCCGGTTGTATAAGCTTGATAGAACAAGCTTACCACAGTTTAAACGCACGAACTCTCAACAAGTCTTCCGAGTTTACACAAAAAGACTAATTGAAAAGATGACCACGATGAACGCTCGCAACTTCTTGAAGTGGACATCGGTTGCCATCCAGATGGAAAATCCTGAGTACAGCAAGAGTGATAGTATGAAATTGGCTATCGGGGAGCTCAAAAAAGAAAAACTAATGAGGAACTATATCAGGATGGTATCTACGCATATCCAAAAAGAGAACCCAGGTATCACCAAGACCACCTCTATCAAGCAGGCTATGGCCGAATGGAAAGCTATGTAAAGTGAATATTGTGATTTGTATGTTGTATATATGTGTGTATTTTTTATATTTAATATTGAGATGATTATATACTGGGTGTGATATCATAATATTTTTTTTCAAATATAGTATTTTTATATTGCAATACATTAATAATAATATAGTGTTTTTATAGAAATAAAAATGAGTTTTTTATTTGGAAAGCAAAAAGAAACAGAAAGAGAGGAATATGAAAGATTATTGAAGGTAGTGGCAGAGAGAGAGAGAGCGCGGGAGTCGAGGATGAAAGACTTGGATGCGCGAATGGCCCCACGTAGGGAAAGAGAAGCAAGGTTAAAATATTTAGAAGAAAAGTTTAATCCCTATAAAGATAAACAAAGTATTATAATACCAGACCAAAGAGAAACCTTCAAAAAACAACTTAAAGAAGGAAGAGAAAATAAATTTGAAGAAATTGTTAAAAAATATCCTAATATCTCATTTGAAGAAGCAATATTAAGGTCATTTCATCAAACAGGAGTATATTACACAGATGATTATTTTATAAAAAAATTTAAACAATTATCAAATACAAATTTAACAAATTCATCACCACCAAAACCTCCCGTACAACCATCGGTGCCCAAAAGGCAATCTCCAAAATCACCACCAAAATCTAAATCACCACCAAAATCTAAATCACCACCAAAATCTAAATCACCACCAAAATCTAAATCACCACCAAAATCTAAATCACCACCAAAATCTACTGTACAACCATCAGTTCATAAAAGACATTTAGACCCAAAAGACCCCGATTATGATTTAGAATTGGCATTTAAAAATCTTGAAAAAAAATCTCAATCGCCTTCAACCCCAAAAATAGATCTGTTAAAAATGAAGATCTGACAAATGCTAAATTAGAAATGCTATTTAGAACAAAAAAATCCTAATTATAATTTAGAACTCTTGAAATAAATATAAAAAAATTGATTATCATATAATAATATAATTAGTTATAGAATTATGCTTTCTAATATAATATTACAAAAGAATTAAAAAAAGATAAAAAACACGGAAAAAGTTTACATAGAGTTAATATGTCTATTTTATAAAAAAATGATATCATCCAATGTAAAGTTGTCTTCAAAACACAAGATGTCTACTACTGATTCCTACTGTACAAAGAACACAAGAGGTAACCGCAAAGTCGTTACCGCCAATTATTGTTTAAAAGCTGTTTTCAAAATTCCGGATGGACTTGATCTTGAAGACAAAAATGTCGTCAAAAAATGGTTTGTACGTGGACAATATTTCAATATTCTTTACACAGATGGTCGCGTAGAAATAATAGAATGGGAATGGGATACAAATGATGATCGCGCTGAGTATTATTGTCCAGAAGAGGAAATTGAAAATGCCGAAGATTATAATATAGAGTATTCAGAAGATGAAGGATATGATGCAAAATAATTAATATTTTGTATGTTTAAAGTGTATATATTGAGTGCATAATTTTATTTTTTTATTAATTTTAAAGATTATGAACTCAAAATAAAAAATTGATTGCAATAAATTGTGTCAATGTCTATCTATTGTTATAATAATGATAAGAAAAATTGGTTCATTTTGTGAAAAAGGTATATTGAATAGTTGGTTCAGAATGGGTTTTAACAATTATAAATGTATCATGGAACTTATCGCGAATTCTATAGATGCTAATGCAACACAAATACGTTTTAGTATTGTTGGCAATACATTATATATAACTGATAATGGAAATGGAATGGACGAAAAAGGTTTTATAAATTTAACTTGCTTGCATTATCAAAATCATAAAAATGAAAAAAAATGTGGCGTTGGTGGTATAGGTGGGAAATCATCATTTGCTTTCTTGTCTAATAAAAAATATACTAAAATTTATTCACGTAATAGCAATGCAAATGAATGGCATTATGCTGATTTTAATTGGGATAAAATATATTCTGAGGGAAAATATACAGATAATGTCGGTTATAGTAAGATTAGTAATGATAGCAATATTATATCTACATTAAACCTATTAATGAAAGATAATACTAATGGAACAATTATTGAATTGTCATGTGATGAGAAATTAAAAAATATAGTAAATGAAATGTTTAAAAAACCAAAAGATAGAGAAACAAAATTTTATTTATCAGATTCTCCCGAATATGTATTTGGAGAATTCAATAACGTAAAAATAGAATTATATAATTCTAATGAAAAAATAGAAATGTTAAAATATAATTATTTTAATAATAATAATGAGCATTATTACGATGGAATATCGGAAGTTAATATTGGTATTTATGAATCAAATAATAATAGTAAACTTTATATTTCTGATCACGAAGGTGCATTAAAATATTATACATCAGAAGTTGCAAAAAAACCAAAAACAATAAAAGACAAAAATGAGTTAAATGAAATATTAAAAGATTATGATAAAATTGGAAATATGACGCTTAAATATGGTCAACGTAATGATAGTAAAAACATTCAAAGTACAAATCCATTTTCATATGTTTCTAAATACGAACTAGATTTTATAACAGAATTTGATAATAATGTAGAAAAAAATAAAACTTGTGAAAGACTAGATAACATACGTAATACAAAATTTTATAGAAACAACCAATTAATAGGAGATATAAAAAGTGAAAAAGGAAATGCGCGCGCCAACCACAAAGAATGCCATAAACATTATGGAATACGTTCATGTCTTTATTATGAAACAGAATCATCGCAAGATAATAAAATGGATGAAACTTTGCATATACAAAATAATAAAAATCAATGGGATCATAATGATTTAGATAAATCATTAAAAAAATTAATTAAATATCATATAGACGAAAAACATAAAAAAATATGGTCTGAACATTATGAAAAAGCCCCAGTAGAAAAAGAAGTCAAAGAAGAAGTCAAAGAAGAAGTTGAAGAAGAAGTTGAAGAAGAAGTTGAAGAAGTTGAAGAAGACAAAGAAGTCAAAGAAGAAGTTGAAGAAGACAATCATAATATAGAACCAGATGAAGATAAAATTAATACAATAAAAAAATTATATATCAACCGGAAATTTAGAATTGCTTTAGATTTATTGATACTTGACTATGAATAAATATTTTTAAAAAGTTAAAAAGGCCCTTTTTCATTATTTTTTTGATATTTAAGACGTAACCATTATTATCATTGTGATATTATAATATACTTATAAAATGGCTAAAAATAAAAATTCAAAAAAATTCTAAAAGTATTTGACAAAAAAAATAACGCCGATGCGTCTCGCGTCGTTTTCAAAAAACGTGGTGTGATTTCAAAATATTTAAAGATAATTTCTTGATTATATATAATAAGGATGGAAAACGACGCGCGAAAAAAGCACAAATGTGACCTATGTAATTACTCAACAAATCGTAAATATGACTTAAAAAGACATCAAAATGCTATACATAACTTACGCGTGCCCGCGAAATCAGAAAAAAATTTGCCCGAAACAAATGTACATCCAAAAAAAACAAATGTACATCCAAAAAAAACAAATGTACATCCAAAAAAACCAAATGTACATCCTGAAAATATGTGTAAAAAATGTAATAAGGTTTATAAAATCAAAAAAAAATTAATAGAACATGAAGAAAAATGTAAAGGAGTTGACGAGTTAACATGTCCTAGATGTATGATAAGTTTTAGTTCGAGGCAAGCAAAAGCTAATCATATAAAAAGAAATACTTGTAAACCCAGGAGTATAATACATGCGAGAGTTCCAAATCCTCAGAATATAGAACCAGCAAATAATATAGATACACAAATAAATAATATAGATATAGATAATCAAACAAACAATATAGATAATCAAACAAATATACAAAATCAGCATATTAATATTTATGTTAACAATTATGGAAAAGAAAGAACCGATTATTTAGATTATGATAAAATGCTAGCAATCTTCAAAAAGGTTTATAATATTCCAACATTACTCACAAAAGAAATTCACTTTAACGAAGAGTTTCCAGAAAATAATAATATTAAATATCATGATACCAAAAATTGTTTAATTAAAGAAGATGATGAATTTATTTATAAGAATCTTAATGTGTTAATTAAGGAACTAATCAAAAATAAAGGACGTATAATGCAAAACTTTGCAAAACAAAACAAAGACGAAATATGTATCGATATGGATTTAAAAATATATGAACAAATAATTCAACAACTAATATCTCTGGTATTACTTACGGAACCCCAAGAACATTATAAAGAACAAATAGAGAATATCAGAGATTTAATAAACAATAGCAGAATAAAAATGGAGGAAATGGAAGAAGAAATGAGTACATAATCTATAAAAAAGTATAAATTATAAAAAGTTTATAAAATCATTAGAAAAATAAAATTATGTACTCTCTTTTTACTTATCTTATATTAAATCATAATACAATTTCATAATTGCACCCAATTGTCTAATAAGAATATCTAAATTAACTGTATCTAAACAATTATTATACTTTTCACATTCCATATTAGCAAGTTTATCTTTACCTCCGTTTGGCAAATTTCCTCTGTCATATCTTGAAAAGCAACTACTAAACTGGTTATTATAAAACGCTTTATATTCAAAGATACAATCATAATATTGAATAATCAATACATCAATATTCGCATCTGTCGTGACACAGAATTTATTATAATATGTTGTAATTTCATTGGTATATATATCAATTTCACTATAATCACATTTTAGTACATTACACAATAGCTTGCTTCTTGTATCATATAAATCATTAGTACGCTTAATTTGTTTATATTTTTCCTTTAAATATCGTATTTCATTTCCTAAACAATCAATACTATTAAAATTTGTAATAAAGAATTGAATATAATCATCAATAGATATATAATCACATTCGCTAACAAAGTGACCGGTGCTTCCACATTTATAACATTCATTGTTAGAAGTTCTCAATTCATTTTTAAGAAACTTAATAGTTTCTCCATTTAATTCTTCTTGATTATATGAACCACCTCTTACATTATCAATACCATATATAGCCATATATTCTTTAACATACCTATCTTCTTCAAATGGAGAACTATTTTCAATTTGTTTAATTACAGACAAAGGTTTATATTTTTTAGTCCAGAAGGAACCAATCCCTTCTAAATGTTCTTGGTATCTTTCTTTAACAGTTCTATTTGTTTTTCCAATATAAAATTTATTATCATTTAGCTTTAAGATGTAAATAGTAGTTGTCATTGTTATAATTAATTAATCATATAAGATAATCATTTTTTATATGTATTTGATGGGATAAATATGTTCAGCTAATAATAAAAAGTGATAACATTTCTTTTAACAAATCATCTTAAAAGAAAGGGTATGGTGTAGCATATCTGTATATGGAAAGACATTGATACCGAATTTGAAGATTTAAATTAAAAGAAATAGCAGAGCTAACCTGCGCAAGATTAAAGTATCAAATACTTTCTATATATTAGAGTAAAAAGGAGCAATAGTGCATGTTCATACAGAAGGCAATCTGCCAAGAAACCGAAAGGTGGAATCGCTGATAGCATGTATTACCTTAGTAACGGGCTACTAAATATTTTTTCACTTTTTTTTGACAAAAAAATATATCAATATAATATAAATGAATTATTATTTGGATAAGACAGTGAGTATTAATGGAACGTGTGTAGTAAATGGTTCAGTAATTAATATTAAATCAGAAAAAACATTTAATACTTATACGGATTTAATTGAATTAACATCATTAGTTGATTCAAATAAAGAAATAAAGGCTGTTTATGTTCCAGGAAATTTAATTATAAGAGAATATGAAGATATTAAATTAATTGTAATGGGACATTATGATATGTGTGAAATTATTACATTAGAATGATAAAGAGTATTAGCCGGATTTGGTAATAACAGTTTTAGGATCTACTTTAAGAGTTCTTAAAATTTTTTTGAGAAAACCCATATTAAAGTTTGCTACTTGACAATTCTCATATTCTTTAATTACATTATCTTTTACAGACAATCTTTGCGCTAAGTCTTTTTGCGAAAAACCCATAGCTGCTCTACCATTAGTAATAGCAAGCGAATATTCACGAGTCATTTTGTTTAGCTTAGGGATATCATCTTCCATTAATCTCGTGAGCTCTTTATTACCAGCAGGTCTTGGTGTATTTTCTTTTTTTATGATTTCTTTGGGCTTTTTTGTAAATACAACAGGTTCCCAGTCCTGATAATTGACAGAAGTACTATTCATTTTATTAATATATAATATAAAAACTTATATCAATTTTTACGTTATAAAGAGAATACATATGTGCTATTCTTAATAAAAAATGATAGCACCTTATATAATATATCTTACAATATAAGGATGTATTCTTATAACGTTTTCCCCCTCGGTGTCCTGACAATCGGTCAAATTGATAAAGGTCAAGCAGTTCTGGATGATATTTCGCGAATTGTGGATGATAAAAATAACAAGAACGAATTGTTGTCACTCTCCAATAAGTTCTTTACATTGATTCCGCATATTTCAGAAAAATTAAAAGTTATTAACACTCGCGAAGATATTAACGAGAAAAACGAGCTACTCGAATATATGCGCGGGGTATCCAATAAAATCTAATGAAGATACTTAGATATAGCCGCCAATGCACTTATTTCTCCCTTTTTAGGTAAAGGCTTCAACTTTATAAGTTTTGTGTTTTTTATATTGAATATGTACATGCGGTATTAAAACTAATAGTATTGCTAATTAATGTTATAATAATATTTTAAAAAATCTTTATATTGAATAATTAGAGATTAAAATGTCAAAATGCGAAAGTATACAAAGTAGTCTTAATGATGTCATCTACGAATCATTAAATAACTTGAAGTCTGACGAAAATTTTAATAAAAAAATAAAGCAATGGGAAAACGATAATGATGCTGATGATATATTATTAAATTTTGCAGAGAGGATAGGAATTGAAGAAAAATATTTTGAGGAATCCACACAACAAGCTTCACAACAATGCACTGAGGGAATAAAACGCAGCGCAACAATTGATATAGATTATACTATTATAAATGATTTACATCGTTTAAAGCACATTTCACAGGATAAAAAATATAATTTAGACGATATTGGAAAACTTATAGAAAAACTTAAAGAAGATGGATTACTTTATTTAGCAGAGTTATTAGAGTATATTAATAGAGACTATTTTAATGGTGAAGTAAGTTCAGGTAAAAAATTAGTACTTTTTAGAAAATTATTAGAAGCAACTATACCAGCAATGCAACATTTACATGATACTATTAAAGCAAAGGGTGCGTTATCAAAAGAAACAAAGCTATATAGAGTTTGGAGAAGACCCGCACAAGAAACATATATTTTCGGAAAAGACTCTGAGCTTAATAAAATAATTACAACAGATGTTTTTTTATCAACATCAACAAGTATGGATACAGTAATAAATTTTTACGAAACTCAATGTGCTGGACGCTGTGAAGATAAACCAATTATATGGGAAATATCAATGGATAAAAACTTTCATCCAGATTCACGAATACCACATAGTGAATTAGATGAATTGGTACTAATTACAGGTTTACGATTGCAATTTACAGGTGAAGAAGACATGCGTAAACCAGATGGGATTTTGTTTAATCTTAAAAAATTTGTTTATGAAGGTCACGTCACAGAAAGAAGTACCGGTGAGTTTTATGGCAAATCTAGTTATGATGATGCAATAGCAAAATTTAAAAAACCTCCTCCTCCTCCTGCTCCTCCTCCCGCTCATCCTCCTGCTCCTCCTCCCGCTCATCCTCCTGCTCCTCCTCCCGCTCATCCTCCTGCTAAAAAACTAAAACCAACAATACAACAAGGTGGAAAAAACACACAAAGAAAAAAAAAAATAATGGGGAGAACAAGATGTATATATAAAAAACCAAATGATCGCAAAGAATATGTTAAATATAAAGGGGAATTGGTAACATTAAAAGAGTTTAAAAATAATTTTAAGAAAAAATCATGAAATCTAATGAAGATACTTAGATATAGCCGCCAATGCACTTATTTCTCCCTTTTTAGGTAAAGGCTTCAACTTTATAAGTTTTGTGTTTTTTATGTTTAAAGAATCATAATTAATATTAGCAATACATTTCTCCATATTGATAATTATAAAAATAAACGTAATAATCATTTTTTATTCAAATTTAATAAGTTTATCTAAGAAATTTTGAGAAGCCTCTTCTGTTAATTTATAGTTTTTGAGTATATATAGAATAGTTCTACATTCTACTTGCGTTATCTTGCGGCCATCAAATATTTTCATCAATAATTTATTAGAATCGTCAATAGAAATACGACCATCACCCTGTCCTTTTATCAACTCATCTGCTGTTTCTAATAAACCGGCATCAAAATTAAGACCATCGATAACCTTATAATAACTAACTTTATTTTCCATCTTTATAATAATTAAAGAAAACTTTTAAATAGAAAAGGCGTATTTTTGATGACCGGCATATTATTCAAAAACTCACTGAGAGCATAATATGTAATAGCAACCATAGCAAGACGTCCATTATTAAGTTCTTTGAGTTCTAGGTCGCGTTTAGTTCTAGGGTCCTTATTAACATATAGTTTAAGAGGGTCAAAACCAAGATCACCGGGAATTCTGTCATTAAAGTAATTATTATAATCATTATTTAGCCCAATAGATTCAACAGTTGCAGTAAATACAATAATAGCCATAAAGAATACAGGGTTAATCTTATCAAGACCGCCATTCAAAATAGAAGGGGCTTTACCGTTAAATGAAAGCATATCCATTTTGTTAGCAAGTTTAGATAGATAAGGATGATAAATCTCTGACAAAGGCCATCCAACACTTGCGAGCATAGCAAGACGACCGTGTTTAATTTCAGCTTCGCGATATTTCTTCAATGTACTAATATCAACCGAACAATTAAATGGGTCAAAGCCTTTATTTCCAACCAAAATAGAAGCTTCGCCATCGGCCAAAATAGAATTCTTATCAAGAAGCCCCCAGTTAATAGCGTTTCTTACAAATAGATTACCGCCATTTTGTTTACCAAATTTGTTAATATTAACAAGTCTTTCAAACTCAGGGTAATCAATCATATTATCATTATTCATATCAGCAACCTCCATATAATTATTTTTACCATAGTAGCTATTTAGTTCGGTAATATCAATTGAACCCGATTTATCCTTATCAATATCATTGAACACTCGCGTATCAATATCTTTTTTCTGCATTTTACATACATCTTTTACTGAGCGTGATTTTAAAACAGGTAGAGTACTAATTTGGGTAAAACAAGAAGAGTAGCAGACTAGTGTACCCATCAACACATAACGAAACATTTTTATATATATAATTAATTAAATTCTTAAATACTTTATGATGATATATGGTCTATATATATATCATTACGTAATGAATATGCTGAATATGGTTTGAATTTGCGCCCAAATAAACATGGACTATTCATTAGATGAGTTAATTCATTTTCGGATATATATATATAATTTTTCAATTCATTATGGGATACATATTTATAATTCATGCCTTCCCAATTAGCGAATGTAGTAGCATATTCAGGTGGTTTATTGTAATAAGTAGCTATTATTTCATTATCTAAATTATTATTAAAGACACGTGCTAAAAAAGTTAAATAACATAGTTCATCGGGGGCATATGAATTATTAAACCATACCAAATAATTAAGAGTATTATGATTATAAACGTGTTTATAATAATTTGCCCCGTTAATTAGTAATATACTATGTTTTTTATTTAAAATACACCATTGCGATGCTTTATTAAGATATTTTATATCAATATATTTAAGTGCTTCGCGACAATCAGGTAGACATTCATCTCTGTCAGCAATATGAAAATACGAAAACTTGCTATCTAATATATTATAAATATATTCAAACGATTTAAAAGGTATACATGAACCCGAAAGAAATATGAAATGAGTATTATCGGCATCTATTAGAGCCTCCTTTAACATATAATTTTGCGCCTTTACAATAGAAATATCAGCATATTTAGTATTAATTATATTTTTAACCTTATACTTGTCAAAGTACCCCAAATTTTCATCAATTTTATAATGAATATAGATATTATATTTAGATTTATCAACATTTTTAAAAAATTTATACCATATACTTTCGTGATTTATAGTGCTGTATATTAAAAATATAAATGCTAATTTATTCATTAATTAATTATAATATATAAATTGTATTTTTATATATCTTACAAAAATAATTAGTGCTCTCGGGGAGACTCGAACTCCCAATCTTTGGCTCATAAGACCAACGCTTTAACCGATTAAGCTACGAGAGCGCGTAATAGGAGCCCGCTCCCATTACATATTATATAATATAATAAATCCTTATATAATTTTATTAAAATTTACAGCCCGATTTAATAGGATTAATGCGTTGAGTTTTCATTAAATCATTATCATTTACAGATTCAAGTAGGCTACTATCTAATCTATTTGAATAAGCATTATTTTTTTTAGGCATCTTTGTAATACCACATTCATCTATGCTTGGTGATGATTGATATATCATGCCGACATTACCATTATTACGTGCAGCAGCAGAGTTTTCAAATGGTTTTCTAGTAGTCATTTCAACATCAGAAGCATCTTTGTTGATATTCATATTACCCGGATTTGGAGTGTGACCGGCGGCAATCATAATTAGCTCGCGTGTATCATCAATTTCCGCGTTCTCTTCTGCTGTTCTATCTCTTTGACGATGTTCATTAATAGCACCAGCGATACCATATTCGTTCGTATCTGATAAATATTGTTTTTGTGTATTTTTAAGTTCAATTTCTTTATTAATATATCCCCCGAATAAACCGTCTAACATACCTCCTATAAATCCATAAGGTGATTTGCCAATAAGTGTTGTTTCCTTAACGGTAGTTTTAGCAACAATTTCAGGGTCATATACGGATACACTATATGTAACACCTCCTATATTGCGCACAGTATCAATTGGTTTAACAGTTTCGCGAATTGTTGTTTTTGCATCATCATCGGAAATAGTATAACCACCATCGGTAGCTCTTATATTAGTATATCCGCTATCGTGTATTAATGTTTCTTTTACAGTAGTTTTAGCTTGATCAGTTATAGTAGAGTAAGTTTCCTTATTGCCAACCAAATTAGTCATTTCACTATCATGAACAGTAGTTTCTTTAACCGTAGTTTTCATAATATGATTATCGGGATCATATATTGTAGCTTTTTCCGGTATTTGTATACTTGGATTACCAACTCCTCTTTCAGATTCAACAGTATATTCCTTCATAGTATATTTTAATGCATCAACTACGGGCGATACAATTGCTTTTACGATACTGGTTACATTTGAAACAACAGTATTAGTTTCTGTACTAGCGCGCTCATTATTATAGGTTATTACATTGCCTTTACCATAATCATCACTTAAACCAGCATTAGCATCATTTAAAGATACACCACCCTGATAATCAACGTGAGATTCTTGACGTGTAGTTGGACGAATATTTTGTGCAGGACGCAAAGAATCCTTGTTTACAGCACCAGTTGTTTTCAACCACATGTCTTCATTTTGTTCATATACAGTATCAGGGCGATTTTTATCAAGTGGCATTTGTACACCTCGTTGGTCAGGCCCTTTAATATGTCCTTTGACAGGTATTTTGAAAGTAGTTTCTTTTTGATTAATTTTACTTCTTAATTCATTTAAATTTTTAGGTCGCGCTAATGTATTGGTTTCAGTTTGATGAAATCCACCAACACCCCCGGATTCGTAACCTTGGTTTAACCCCGGACCTACTTTAATTTGTTCTATTGGAAAAAAATTATTAGCCTTTTCCTTGAAATCCAAACGAGATTTAAAAAAATCATCATTATTTTTCATACCACATATATTACCACCACTATTAGCCTGGGGTTTAAACATACACGGGACTTCTTTTTTAGTTTGCCAGAATTGATTTCCTCCCGATCTATTATCGAGAAATGGAGACATGGAATCTAAATTAGTATTTTGTGTAACATTTTTACGTAAAAAAGGTGTCATATTGCTATGTGTAAACGATTCTCTGTCAATTTTATTACCAGATAAAGATTGTATATATTGTTGATTATTACTATTATCGGGAACAGTATAATTCATTTTTTTAAACATATCCGAAGTAGCGGGCATTGTTACAATACCTGTATCAAATGGGGTTTTTGCCCTATTATACATATTATCACTTCTATTTTGTTCATCTTGTTTAACTTGATTCCAATATGTAGAATCATAAATATTTTTCATTGATGGTATATCGTTGGATAATTCCATTATTGACCTCTAATCAATAAAGGATAAAAAATACATTAATATATACAACATTTATATTAGTTTTTGCAAGAAACACCCGTATACATAGAACCGTAGGGATATCCAGGTGTATATAATTTGTTATCTTTATTACACATCTTCCAATCTTCTAATCTATTCATGTCACCACCATTATTTGGTTGGAACATAGATTGGTCAAATGGTTCTTCTATACACGGTATATGATTATCCTTAGCAACCATTCTATAATTTACAGGTATTCTATCAAAACCTTCTATGGCTCTTTCTTGTGGGTCAAAACATAACCATTCCCATCTATTTATACCAGTTTCTTTTAAAGTACATGGCGGATTAGATAAACGGGTATCCTCGCGGGGAGCAGTGCACGCGCGAGGGTCGGTATTACCTCTTATAAAACAACCAGATTTTTCGTATTTGCCAGGTATATATTCGTCGGCATTACATTTGGTATTTTTATAATTAAGACCACGTAATTCACTTGAATCATCAACAGCCTTTTTCATAGAGCAAGTATTTTGACCATAGTTCTGATATCTTAATGATGGATCACCTGGTATATCTTGTGAACAATCATTACAATCATTATATGGTGATTCTAATTGATATAAACCGGGACCAACAGTTCTTCTTAATTTTTCTTTATAGCTACAACTATCATAATTTAATCGTGTATCTATATATTTATCCATATCTAATAAAATCATATATTATTTTATATATCAAATAAATAGATATGTTGTTGTTAGTTGAAAAATTCAATAATCAAGATGAAAACTCAAAATATAATTCAATGGAAACAATTTATTTATATTTAAATGGATATAACCCAGAATACTTATACCGATGGACAGTTATAGATAATATATTTATAGCTGTACTTTATATAATAACATTGCTAATATCCGTTGGAGCAGCATATTTATCATTTTCTTGCAAATGGGGCGGAATGGTTAATAATATAATTATTAGAATATTATTTGCATTTGCTGCTTTTATGTTGGGTCCGATATATTTATTATATTATCTCATATTTAATTACTTTGGAAAATTATGTTAAAAAAATAATTAGCATTTATTATAATTTATTTTAGGAGGCATAGGTACTTCGCGATACATTATAGATTGGCATGCCGGTAAATGAAGCATTGTTGTGTCAATTGGTTTTGTTTTATCATTTTTGATAATACCGTCATCTGTTGGTAAATATTGGTTTGTATTACATTTAGATACTATTCTTGTTTGGCCCCGTAATTCACTATCGAGATCTACTAAATTGCCTTTTATGTGCGATACAGCAGTGCCTCCAATAAATCCTAATTGATGTCTGCATTTATTAGTGTGTTCATATCTGTAAGGAGATAGTAAATATTGTAAGGTACTAACATTACCTTGTAATTCTTGTTTATATGAACAATTATCGTATGTTGTTCTATTAAAACTCATATCTTCTATAATATAAGATTTTTTTAATTATGTTGAAATATTGTTATTTCTACCTCCCCAATTACAGTTTTTATTGAATTCGGCTCTATTTATATAAGAGCGAGTATCCTCACCTCCGTTAACCCATATAGGTACGATATTTTCATGATTTTGTACATCTTTTACACAATCAAGTAAAGGCATCATATTATTCATTTCTTCTTCCATAATTTGTTTTCTACACTTAACCGTATTAGTATCCTCTCCTTCTATTAACTCCAATTCTTTACCGATATGTGTTTTACCGCATCTAAGATTGGGACCCGATGTAAATATACGACTAAATAATTGTATTTTACATTTATCATGTGTCAACATAGAAGGGTGATTTCTTAAAGATGAATAATTATCAATTAAACAATCGTCGGCTAAACCATAGCCAGGGCGCCCCCTTAGATTGGTGTGATTTAAATACATATCAGACATCCTAACGTGTGGACTAGTACAATCAACGGGATTATTAGGATATATATTATAGCCCTCTATTTTTTTGTTATGTAATTCCTTGGCAACTTTCCAACAACCATCATTGCATATATTGGTTGATCCATCAAAAGTATTTTTACTCATTATCTATCTATTCTTAAATAATATATAAAAAAAGTTTATTTATTAGTTAAATATTTAGTTTCATATTTTTCCAACATATCATAATTAATATCGAGTTTAATATTCTCATATTCTTTTTCATACTTTTTATCTAAATTATAATTAGTATATTCGTGCACATCCCAATCCTTTTTATTGCAACTGTGTCCGACCACCTCATTAACATCACTATCTTTTTTATATAATTCATTAAATGTCTCGTCGTTTGTTATTTTCACCCCATTTAAGTCGTTTTTAACAATCTTTTTATACGTTAACAACTTTTCAATATTATCGGGCATTTTAGAATATTTATTATATTCTATTTTGCTTTCATTAGTATCATCATCATTTACCTGATGAGAATAAGTTATACTGATTTTTTCCTTCATTTAAATATTAAAAATATTATTTATTTATATAAAAAAATGATTATAATATTAAATTTGATAAAATAGAATTCTTAGAAAAAAAAGGGTTTTACGAAAATTATTCCAAAGACTAAATTTGTACACTATTTTTGATATCGTTATATAAATTATTATAACATTTTGAACCATTGCCTTCTTTACATGACGGGCCTCTATTGTAAAGCCAATCACCTAGTTTCTCTCTATTATTAGGTATGGTAGTTGAAGGAACAGTATAAAATTGTCTATCTAATGTTGATTTATCGTATATATCATCGGCATTTCTAAATATTTTTTCATAAAAGTATTTATTAATATTTTTATTAATATTTTTATTATGTATAGAACACGCGCCATATTCTTGATTTCCTTTTTTTGTAGTTAATATGTTGGGATTCATAAAAGGATTATTTCCAGTCGGTTTGATACATTTTTTATTATCTACTATATCTAAATCATTTAAGTCTAAATACTTTTCTATTTTCTTATTTTTATCATATTGGTAATTAATAATTAATATTGAAACTATCATTATAATGATAATAAATAATATATATCTCGTATCATTAAATACCAGGGTACATATTAACCCGACAAATATAATTGCTCTTATAATAGCATTAATTTTTTCTTCAATTGTCATGTTTATATCTGGTATAATTATAGGATTCATTAATTCAGATATATTGTCTAGCCAAAACATTTTGTTTATTACTCTAAATATTTACATTATTTTTATTCATCAGAAACTTCTTGGTTCTCTTCTCTACGTTTAGCCAATTTAGATTTTAGTTTATTTGCAGCCATCGCTTTTCTATACGCATTTTTATTGAAACCAGCTTTGCTACCAGCTTTGCAACCAGCTTTTTTTCCTTTATCTCCACCCATCATATCATTAAATGCACCCATGCCTTCTTTATTATTCATCATATTATTCATCATGTTCATCATATTCATCATATCTTTTTGCTGATTATTACCTTTATTTCCTGGATTTCCTGGATTTCCTCCAAATAATCCAGGCATCGTAGAAGCAAATTTCATGGCGTCTTGTAATAGATTTTCTTGTTTCAATTCACCATTTGATATCTTCGTAGCCATTTTTCTACTAACATTTGATATGAGATCACTAAAACCGCTATCAGGATCTCCAATAGCTTGTAGCAAATCACCTTTATCACCCATTGATTGTTGCAATTTATCAACATCAACATCTTCCAAGATTTCTTTTGCTAATTTACCAAGCATCGTATGTTCCATCCCAGCCATATTTACACCACTTTTAGTTTTAATATTCTTCTTCTTTAACTCATTTAATCGCAATAAAAGAGTTTTATGTTGTTCATTTTCAATACCCTCGTATAATTCTTCTTTAAATGATTCTTGTAGTATAGAAACGTATTTCTTTACTTGTTCTTCATTTAACTCATTTTTAAATAAATAAAATACACTTATAAAATGATGACACAAATAATCGTCTTTAATTATTGTGCGAATATTTGATATCGATATGCTTTGATATAATTCAACATCTTTGACTTCATCCATTTCAAACCACTCGCCAATTTTATCTTCTTCAACCTCAATGTAAGTTTTCCATACCTCTTCTGGTAATTTATTTACATATACAATATACTCGTCTGACGATTTGTCAAGGGTAACATAATTAGTTTTAATAGATTTTGTAATAGTCTTTGCTAATTCATAATTCGTATTATCTTTATCATCATCTTTGATGTTCTTTGCAGTTTTTTTAAGTCTTTTAATGAGGTCTATATAATACTGATTAAAGACATATTGATTTGACATTTTTCCTATATTATATAAAAATATTGGTGATATTCCTTATATGTTTTCATTAGTCAAATTTAATATTATCTCTTAATTTTTTAAGTTCATCTAATGAAGGCATTTTCTTTCCTTCACTTTCTGATATTGCTACACTACCGACTTCATCAGATATATTCTTATCATTAGTAATATAATCCCAATTATACCCTTTGTCGCCACATTCAGCCTTATTTTCTTCATCTATGGACGAAAACTTATCTGAAAAATTAAAACCACTTAATACAAACGCTGATGGTTCATCTGGATTTTCTTTAATATCTAATGGTTTTGTTGCATTCATATCGTCTATATCTTGGTTATTCTTAGTTGGTCTTTCAATGCGAGTACTTTGCCCACCACACAATATTCCTCTACCTGGCATTATCAAATGATCAAAAACTTCCTTACCATACAACATTTCCTTTGAAGGCATTAACATAAATGCTGGTACAGAATGTATTTTCTTTTCTATGTCTATTTTTTCCGAAATTAAATCATTTATACAAACGAGCTTAATTTTCTTATCTTTATCATATCTTTTTATATTATCTATTAACATGTTACAATGATTACATTGAGGGCTATAAAATAAAATCATCTTAATTATAAATAAAAAAATAAATATACTCTTATATACGAATCTCTTAATTAAACCTTTTTAAATATACACCATCTATTAAAGAAACTAAACTTCTTCTGTACTGGGTCTTTATCTAATTCCATCACAATTTTATGGATCGCCTCCTTGTCACTATCGTCATCAGGGATTTCTGATTTAATTTTATTAAAGTATTCTGAGAACAATTCGCTTTCTACCAATTCTAATTTATGAGTTTTACATTTTTCAACTAATAATTCATATGATACTAAATATTCTGGTATAAATTTGCTGGTCGATTCGATAAACACATCAATCTTTTTATTATATCTATCAATTGCATCCTTATTATATCTTCTAATAATTGCCCAAATAGGTACCTTGTTTTTAATATCAATTTCAGTATTTTTAACACCTTCAATCATATCTCCGCCATTACTATTAATTTCATCTTCTATTCTTTTACCGTCCATGAAAGTACAGAAGAAAGTTCCATTGTTTTTCAACAATGAGCTTACATTATTCAAATAGGTATCTAATGTTTCTTCGCTTTTAAAGAAATAATGAATACTAAACATGCACGAACAAACCTCAAACCCATTGGCGCCTTGACCAATGATATTAGAATAATGTTTTTGCATATCATTGCGCTTTTTATTTAAAACATTTTGTAATACATTAAAACTGTCTTGGTCATCAATCGATAACGAACATTCACCATCTGTAATATTTTTTCCACAATCTCCCGCTACAAATACCATATTGGGAAATGATATTTTGTCTTTGACATTATGATTTCTGAAAAATCGCTTTCTATTTTCTAACATTCTGCTGTATGCTCCTGTGCGAGGACCATATATATTATTCTTTACCAAATCAATGCCAAGAATAAATTTATATCCATTATCAATCCATCTTGACATATCACCTCCTTCACCGCATGCTAACTCAATTAAACTATTTTTACTACTAGGTTTTTTATAAAGCATTCTCTTAATACCTAGATTATGAAATTGAAGCATATTATACGAAAACATTGCATCTCTTGGTACATTTCTAGAATAATATATATCATCTGCCTCTAACAATCTCTCACTTTCACTATCGTTAACATCCATATTTACAACCTCTTTATTTCCTCTAATGATACTTTCTGTTACCGGATTATGAATAGAACGCCATATATTAATTGCTACACTCATATCATTAGCTGTTTTTGATAATTCACCCATTTTATAAATCCGTATTTTATCCTCTCTTAATCTCATTGGACTCCATCTCATGTTTGCTGGAATCTTATGATCCATATTATAAATACATTCTATTATTACATCACCTTCGAGTATATCACCATTTTCACATCTAACTTTCCCATTAGAATCTGATTTTACCAACATTTTTTCAATACCTTTCTCATAATATATATTTGGTTGGAACAATTTCGGCATATATGTTCTCTTTTTATCTTGCACCATCAATCTATATTCTTTGTTATATGCTATCTTTAAAGCCTCATCTATTGTATAAGGTTCCCACTGAGAAGCATTATATCCTACATATAATAAAAACTCTTTATATTTTATACCATCGATAGTTGTAGTTCTAGCCTGTTTTGCTAAGAAATCAATAGTATTCTGTTCGGGAGGTTTCCATTTAAATACTCTATCCCATTTAACATTATCAGTTATTGGCATCGCCTTATTAGCATAATACGAATATAATGCTAATTTCGCGGGTGTGAATATTAACCCGTCAATATCATAAGGATATTGCTTTTTTCCTGATAATATTTCATCACAATCCATTAAAATATCCTTATTATATAGATGTTCTTTTACAATATAGTCAATTGAATATTCTGTTTTTTTCATACCAGTAGCAGTTTGTAATAAATACATATATCTTGATTTAGCTTTATTGGCTTTATCAATCAACGGTAAAGATGTAATTTTTTCACCACCATAATAATAAATATCAAATGCGGCAAATAAACCTTTTGATGAATTATCAATCCGATTGTTACATGAAATATATTCGCCATCAATTAAACTGTTGTTTAACTCTTTAATAGCAGTAATTCCAGTATCCGTTACTCTATATGTATTATTAATTAGATATACCTTTCCTGTATTATCAATATACATAAGTAATCTTTCTCCATCTGCTTTTTCAGTAACAGTATATTCTGACAATATACTAACAATACCATATTCATCTGGATTGAGAACATTTATTTTTTCTAATGTAACCGGTTTAGGTGTCATTAATGGTGGTTTATTGGGATTTTTATTGTTATACGACTTAATAGTAATATCATTTTTAACAAGTTCATAATAATTTTTTATAATGTCCTGTTGTTGTTTTTTGGATATAACATATGTTGATAAATATAATGCTTGTTCCATTTTAATTAATGCCGGTAATATATAATCTTTATCAGTTTTTGTTATATCAACATAAAACTCGTATTTCTGCGTTGACGATAATATGCCCGAATAATTTAAATTATAATACATGTCAGAATCATTTGCTTCGTCATATTCTAAGCCATTTCCTTTTGTTATACTAATGATAAACTTTATATTTGTCTCGGGGTCGGTATATTTTATTTTTTTTGTTATTTTATAAAATTTTCTGATATCATTCCAATTAACAGGAATACTCGCGTCTGATGATAAATTGCTTTTAATAGAATAAAAATTTAATTTAGAGTCTAATAAATCATCAACAATATCTTTCGATATTACTTTGTTTTTATACCACTCAAAATTTTTACTATTATACTTGGAATTATGACAATATTTAATAATGTTAGTATTTCCAGATACTTTTAATACTGTTTCATCGCAGTATATTTCTAGCTTTTGTTTATCTATTTCTTCGCCATAATTTAAAGATTTCATAACATTTATAAAATTTTCATATACACTATCACTCCAATTTAATGTATTAGTAAATTTAATATATGTTTCACAATCTTCTTCAATTAAGGAATAATGCTTATCAATTATAGAAAATATAGAATGTTCCTTGGAAATTTCCATATTGTTGTCTCTAATAAATAAAGACATTATAGATTTATATATCAATTTTTATATATAAATAAAAAAATGATATATTCTTATAGATTATATATTACAATAGTAATGTCAACAATGTTTATGCCAATCAAGTTTAATACTACTGTAATTTTAACGCCGAATGAGTTTAATAAAAACTTTGACAATACAATATTATTGAAAATAAAATCAACCCTTGAAAATAATTGTAGTAAACACGGATACATTAAAAAAGATAGTATCAAAATTATAAAACGAACTGCTGGGTATTTTAAGGAGTCTCATTTAAATGGAAATATAGGTTACGATTTAAGTTGTATCGCTGAAATATGTAACCCAACGCAAGACTCTATAATTAAATGTGTCATTAAGGCTAAAAATAATTTAGGTCTCAGAGCTATTGGTACATTTGAAGATATGTCTATACTTGAAGTTATTATTCCGCGTATTACATCTGGGATACAATCTGAGATAAATATTGACGACGTCAATATTGGAGACAATGTAAATGTTCGCGTATGTGGAAAAAAGTTTACCCTATATGATAGAATGATATCTATTGTCGGTAAAATTATAAAAGATAAGCAAGAAATAATTGAAATTGCAGAAGATATTGAAGAAGACAATCAATCCGATTTTGAAGAGCAAGATGATGATGATGATGATTTTATAGAACTTTTAAATAAAGACGACGAAAATGATGAAAATGAAAATGAAGATGATGAAGATGAAGATATTAAAAGAATTAAAATAGATGCGATATCATTAAAAGAACAAGATGAAACCGACGAAGACGATGATGATGATGAAGATGATGAAGATGATGAAGATGATGAAGATGAAGACTTAGACGGTTTGGATGAAGATGTAGAAGACGATTTTGAAGAAGATTTTGAAGATATTTAATATATAAATATATAAAATTATTATATAGTAAAAATGAATAAACATGAATTATGTAGATTAATAAAAGGTAATGTTATAAAGTTAACACATAATGAAATGACAGAATTATTTAAAATAATAAAAAATTGCAATGTTAATTATACGAAAAATAATAATGGTGTTTTTTTAAACTTAAACTGGTTATCAAAAGACAACCTCGTAAAAATGAATAATTATATTTCATTTTGTATAAAATCACAAAATGAAATATGTAAATATGAATTAATGAAAAATTTGTTAAATAATACAATTGATACCACCAATAAAGAAGATACAAAAAAAGACGATTCTAATATAATACAGACAGAATTGGGAAATAATGTAAAACAAAAATTCTCATCTAGTATGAAGTTTTATTTGTTAAAGAAAAAGTTTAGTAAACAAAATACATTAATTTACAATCTTTATGATAATGAATTAAAATACGAAAATTATATAATAACATAAAAAATGATATAGAAAGTATTATTGTTATATATAATAATTATGATTAAAATATTATATGACAAAATAAATCACTCTAATGACAATAGTACATTATGGAAACCGGATAATATTAGTGCATATAATAAGTTTACGCAAAATATAAATTATATTGAACCAGTTATTCAAGAAAAGGTTCAAGTAGAAAATATTA
>Ga0206124_10000789_pt1 | contig 25554 bp, 10 predicted proteins | sample Helgoland_Spring_3_FD_148671 | JGI IMG/M metagenome (GOLD analysis project Ga0206124, IMG submission 148671) | Pelagic subsurface seawater microbial communities from Kabeltonne, Helgoland, North Sea - Helgoland_Spring_Bloom_20160321_2 | ecosystem: Environmental > Aquatic > Marine > Epipelagic ... | reverse complement strand
TATACTTTTTATTAATTATGTACTCCTTTTTAAATAACCCCCTTTTTTAAAATTACCGCTCCTATTACTAAAACCTTCCTCATTATCCCTTAATCCATTTTGAGTACATAATCTTTATTTTTCTATAATTTTATAAACTTTTATAATTTCTATTCTTTTAAAGAATTATGTACTCCTTTTTAAATAAATCCTTTTTAAATTAAAATAAATAATATTATATAATAGATAAATATAAAAATAGCATTATGGTTGGTACTTGCGCATTGAATGATTTGAATGCTATTGTGAAAATGATGGGTATATTTATACTTATTATTTTGCTGTCTATTGTTGTAATTTATTTCATGTATTGTAGTCACAATAAACACTCTGATATTCTTGAAAACTTTACTGATAATGTTGCAACTATTACTAATCACAACTATGGTTATGGCCATAGAGGTGAAGGAAAAGAAGATGGTGATAAAAAAACAATTATTGGTGATATAACATTAAGACCATGTCAAGTATATTTTGTTGGAGAGGAACAACAAAATAAGTGTGATGATGATTATAAAAGTGAAAAATCATCAACGTGTAAATATGAATTTAAAGACGATTGGAAAGAAATAGACACTATTAAAATAGGTGAAAACACTAATTTTTACCCAAAAAAAATATATAACCAAAGTTACACTAAAACCGATATTAATAATCATGAAGTGATGGCTCAATGTGTTAAAAAATTTGATGAATCTGGGACTGACAAGAGATATGTATATAAAAATAATGAATTAATTGGATATAACCATGGGGGAAGCATTGATAGCGATACTTTGGATTTGAATTATAGAAATACTAATAGTGGTAATTATACAAGGGGTAATTTTATTTCAATGAAGTTCGGTAACAATGATACAGCTTCTATTAATTATACAAATGTAATTGATAGTATATGCTCGAGAAAATATGTTGCGCCATTAAAATTACAATATGGTACTAAATTTTATAAATTTATATTAAATAATGATAACAAAATTATAGATTTAAAGGAAGCCGAACTCAACCCAGATATGAAATCATTTACAACAAGAAAAATCAATATAGGAAAATTATTAGAACGTGATGCTACAAAAATTAAATATTATAGTTCTGGTAACTATTTCGATTTGATACAAAACTCAAAAATTTCATCAGAAAAATGTGAGATATTCAAGTTTAACTATAACTATTTATGTAATAATGAAGAAAGTGGTATCATTACTGAATATAATATAGCAGAATTTACTAATAACAAAACATACTTGTACATGTCATCAAATAATAATATAATTGTTAAATTGAAATTAAACGAAGAACAAATATCAATTCCTCACTATGCCATTGGACATTTTAGAGAAATAACTGATACAGATACAAGTGCTGTATTGACTAAAATCAATACCTTAAAATCAACTGTTTTATCGACTTATAACGAAAATCCTGCTAAAATGAAAGAAAAATTAGAAAGACAGATTGCTATATATGGGCCAAAAGCTAGTAACGCATTAAAAAAAAAACTAGCATATGGAATAAATCTTAAAATATCAGATTTACTCATATCATCATTTGATGTTATAAACAAATCTGCTGATTTTAATCCCGATGATGTTTCAATACCTACAATCAATACATCACTTTTAACAAATTTTGAAGCTGGGATGCGTTTTGCCATTATTGATCCTCCTCCGAATAGTAAGATGAAAGTAAATATTCAAAAATTTGAAAATTATGATAAATATAATATTGAACATTTTCGCGAAACCACCAAAACAAAGACAGATGAAGAGGTTGAGGAGTTGCCCGAGGTGGTGGAGGCCGGACCAGACGGTCCTCCTCCTACTGGTTACAAAGAATGTTCAGACGAAAATGGAACGTGTGCATGCACAGGTAGTGTAAAGTATGGTAGAAATAGATCACAGAGACACCAGAAGTGCTATTATAGCTGTTATAGATATAGATACTGCTATTGGATGGGGGGGAGGAGGTATTGTTATAAGGGGAGAAGAAGATGTTGGCGGTGGTGCAAGGCTCCGTACTACACGCATCACAGCGGGTGGAAGGAGCCAAAAAAAAGTACAGGTTCGATAGGGTGTAACAATGCCACATTTGGCGATCCAATGCCTGGTTATGCCAAAAAATGTTACTGTAAGTCAGATCCCGCCATACCTGATGTTGACCCATTCCAAAACTTTAAAGATAGTGAAGGTGATGAATATGATGAAGGCAATGAATATGACCATTTCAAAGATTTTGATTTTGTAGAGAATTTCGCTTCAAATCCAGTTTCTATAATATACAGACATAAGATCAAAAGTCAAGACCATAACCAATACTTTATAAAACCAAAAGAAAAAGATTTTATTTGTGATATACTAATTGTTGGTGGAGGAGGTGGGGGTGGTGGTTTTGGTGGCGGAGGCGGTGGAGGGGAAGTACTATTTGCCAAGGATGTTAAATTGAATAAAGGTACTAAATATGTTATATATGTTGGGAAGGGTGGTGCAAAAGCTAAATCTTATCATCACTACAATGGTAGCTATGGAAAAAGTAGTATGATTGTAGCACCAGGAGTGAAAATAGAAGCAGCGGGCGGTGGGGGTGGTGGGACAAGACTAGGCAAACACCCATGGTCAGGAATAAACGGTACATATAGTAATGGAGGTAGTGGGGGTGGTGGCGGTCATAGTAATACCGGCACGCGAGGGGAGGGGGGGAAATCGAAAAAACAACCAGCGAAAATTTTAAATGGCGTAACCTTTGAATCATACGGAAATGATGGAGGTGGGGGGCGCAAAGGAACTGGTGGTGGTGATCCAAACTATTCGGCCGGTGGTGGTGGTGGTGCAGGATTTCGCGGCGAAGATGCAATACAATCAACAAAGGGAGAGAGAACGTGGACTACATATGGTGGAGGGGGTGATGGTGGTGCAGGTAAAGATTTAAGCACTTTTTTCGGCACCAATAAAGGTGACAATGGATCATTTGGTGGGGGTGGTGGTGGCATGGTATATTATAATTCAGGTAGACCTGGTTATGGTAGTAGTTTCGACGGTACCCATGATAATAAAAGAGGGTTTGGTGGAGGTGGTGATGGGGGGCATTCATATGGAAGCGAAGGTCAAAATGGTAAAGATGACACGGGCGGTGGAGGAGGGGGGGGTCAATGGGGTCGACATAACACAGCGGGTAATGGTGGTTCTGGTATTGTAATAATAAGAATAAAAAATTACATTAAGACATCATCGTATGATAAACATAAAAAAGCTGTTGAACAATGTTTTGACACTGGTACAACAGACTCTGACGAAGTTGAATGCAATAATGAAACCTTCACAAATTATTATGAAAAGTTTACAGATTTAGAAGTAAAACCAACCGGTTTTAAAGACGGAGGTTGTGGCGCGTTTGTATTTTTAGAAAAAAATAAAGTATACAAAAATTTTAAAGTAAGTTTTACAGGTATACAATCTTTAAATTTTAGAATTCTTAATTCGACTATCGTAAAAATCAATCAAGATGGTGGTGTCGCAGAAACATTAGCAGATATTACAAATGGTAAAGTTAATTTCACACCAACTTCATCTGGTTTTTACGAGTTTAAATGCCGATTTTTTGCAAAAAGCAGTGATTTAGAAAACATAGAATCGGATATAGAAGTAAAATGTGATGGTATTAATTTAGCAGATTATATGTATGTAGGTGATTTATGGCCATCATCGTGGAACAGTAACCCCACCCTCAAAGCATCCAAGAAAATTTATTTATTTAATCAGCATATGAGTGATCTAAAAATGGAAAAAAATGATTCAATAAGTTTATCAAAGTTCACAGAATTTATAAGTAATAAAACAAACGACTACTTTAATTATAACTATTGGAATGATTTATTTGTTTTAAAGAGAAACGCATTATCTAAAACTCATGTACTAATAGATGATAATAGATGCAAGTATAATCGCGCAGCATATAATACTGACGCAAAATTTACAACAAATTGTAATATCATAACTAGTTTGAACGATTTTAAGAATAAATTTAATGACTCTATGACAGCAGATAACATTAAATATCTGTTTAGAAACGAAGTATTCGTAAAACCTTCGTTTGTAGAATCGACAGCTAATGCAACATTTACTAGCGCTGTTGATAATATTAATAATTATATAACATATGAGAAACACGCAAATCTCAATGATAGAACACAAAAGGAACATAATGGAAACTATTTTAATTACTATACACATGACGATACTTTGAAATGTATTTATATAAAAAAAATTGAATGAATTATCTCATTTTGAGTACATAATCTTCCTTTTTCTATATTTTTATAAACTTTTATAAATTTAGCTTTTTAAAACAATTATGTACTCTTTTTTTAATAAAGACGATTGGAAAGAAATTGCCAATATTAAAGTAGGTGAAGGTGAAAGTGAAAAAACTAACGATTACCCTAATAAAATATATAATCAAAGTTACACTAAAACCAATATTAAAAATCATCATTTGACTGCTCAATGTGTTAAAAAATTTGAATCCGACATAGATAAGAGATATATATAGAGACAATGAATTAATTGGATATAACCACGATGGAAGCAGCTAAGGTAATACTTTGGAATTAAATTATAAAATGATTGAAAGTGACGAAAGTGACGAAAGTGACGAAAGTGACGAAAGTGACGAAAGTGACGAAAGTGACGAAAGGTGAATTTATTTCAATGACTTTTGGTAAAAACCCCACGCCACAACCTAATTATACTAATGTTATTGATAGTATATGCTCAAAAAGGTATACTAATATTCTTGAAAACTTATTAAATTTGTCATTTTATAAATTTATTTTTATAAATAATAGATTATCTGATGTACAAATGGTTAATGTTAATAATGTGAATGATGATTATTCGTTTGTAGTAGATGAAACTTTTACTTTGGGCGATTTTTTAAATCAAGAATCTTATGGGTTACAATATAAAAGTGGAAATATTTTCACTGTTTTTAAAAATATTACGCAAAGTTCAGATAGTAAGAATATATATACTTTTTCATATAATTATTTATGTTCACCCGGACATCCTATATTAGAATATACAAGTCAAAATAAAATAATAAACAATAATACTTTTATAAATATAAGTTCTCCGACAGTTAGTAAAGATATGAATTTAGGCAAAGATATAACCGAAATAAAAGGCGGGGGGGGGAATATAGTGTTAATTGGTCTTTGTATTCTGATAGAAATTCTTGCAGCGATAAAAATTGTAAATCTGAAATATTAGCTAGATTACAACTTATTAAAAGCAAGAAAATTGAAGCAATAGATAGTAATATTGAACGATTTAATCAATTTTTAACAACTCGTTATTATTCAAGATATTACCTAAAAATATCATCCTTTCTTATAATATTTTTTCTTATTATTCAGTTTGCCCTGCTTCTTCTTGGCTTTCTAAATGTTTTTTGATAATATCTAATTCGGCTATTAAGTATTTAAACGTTCCATAAAGAATATAGTTTATTTGTGTTACGTTTAATGTTAGTATATCATGTATATACACACCGCTACTTAATCTAATACTTCTAGGTTCAACAGAATTGGGGATTTGCTGTTGCACCTCTTGTGCTATAAATCCTAACTGATTTCTATCATTTGAATTTACATGCCCGGGTTTGAAATTATATCTATATAGCTCAATCTTTTTGAATATATCATAACATTCCTTATAAGACGCCTTGAATATGTTGTCCTTCATTCTGCTATCACTTGTTGATGTCCATACGGTTGTTCCATCTCCTGTCGTACCACCTTCCCCCGCATACACACCGCCGTGAACATGTAAGCTGTATCGTGGGTCGGTATTTCCTATCCCTACATTACCAGAAGCTCTATATATAGATGTTCCACCTTTATACCAATTACCTATGGTATTATCATTCTGCTTATAATTTCCTGTTACATTCATATCACCATTTACTAGTAACTTTTGGGTAGCACTGGCAGTCGTTCCTATACCTACGTTACCGTAATGATGTGTATTTGGATTAGCCGAATGATATGTCCATTGCGCACCATGAGTTGTTGCTTGATATTGGGTCTTATAACGGATTATTACTATACCTGAGCCGCCATTGCCACCAGTTTGTATTGTTCCTGCTGTTCCACTTCTTGCTCCTCCTCCTCCTCCTCCTGTATTTGCTACTCCATTTTCACTTGGTCCATTACTTGAACTTCCACCACCACCTAAACCACCATTACTATGATTTGCATCATTACTTCTATATCCACTTGCACCACCTCCTGCAAAATAAACTTTACTATCTGTATGATGTTCTCCTATACCACTTGCTATATTAAAGTAGGTTTTAAAATCTACTCCATTTTCTTCTGCTCTTCCTATACCTCCTGCACTATCATCAGGTGTATCTGCTGATCCAAAACCATTACCACCAGCACCACCACCGCCACCTGAATAAGGTGATTCATAAACAGTTGTTCCACCATTGTATCCTTGTCTATAATTTTCAATTAATACTGTTCCATCTGCTTTTAATAAATTAACTACAGTTCCCAAACCTCCGGGTGTGTCTGTAGATCCATTAGTATGTGATGAACCACCACCAGACCCACCTTCTAATCCCTGTGATAAAAAACTAATTCCTCTTGTTCCTCCTCCCCCACCACCAATTGCTTCTGTTTGTATATAATTAAATGAACTATTATATCCTCTTTCTCCTGTCTGTCTTGTTGAATCAGCAATATCATAACCTTTGCCACCTTTACCAACTTTAATTATATATGATCCAGTTGATATAGTTTGATTTTGTAAAAATATAACTCCTCCTCCACCACCACCACCACCTGATCCACTTGTTGCAGGTTCTTCAACACCACCTCCACCACCACCACCGCCAACAATAAGGATATCGCATTCGGTTTCTGCTGGAAAATTAACAGTATATTCTGTTTGTGTATTATAATAAATTAATTTTATTTTACGATTTATTTGACCATGATTTTCATATATTCTAATTATTTGACCAGACACAAGATTTGTAGCAGTATAGGTTTTAAGATTTTCATTAGTAGAATCAACATCTATATCATTTATTTTTAGTTGTGCAGGATCATCACTACCTTCTCTACCGTATGTTATATCACAAGAATCATAACCAGATGGTATTATGAAATCTATATATCCAATAGCAACATTTGATTTAAATACAGCATTAGTATAACCCGGATTTAATATATAATTTAAATCATAACTTTGCACAAATCCATCAGTTTGTAAAGAATTAATATAATTAGTCCAAGTTGATTGTGTATTATAAGGCTCAAAGTCTATTAATAAATCTTCAACTGCTTCGTGTTCAAATGTCAAAAGTTTATATTCAGGTTCTTCTGATATGAATTCTTTGCCATATATATACCATTCGTCAAAGTTTAAAATTTGTTCATTTCCATTCAATTGATTAGCAACCAATCCAAAATATTGATATTGATTATTAACATTTATATTTTCTTCAAAATAGTCATTGGCAACGCTAATTTGTTGTGTATATGATACAGTAGTTCTTTTATGGACTAATACATCCCAATTTGTTCCATCATTACTACCATAAAGCTTATATTTTCCAGGAGCTCTCTGTAAAGTTGTTCGTTGTTTAAAACCGTATTTTGTCAATTTAATTGGACGAGGTAATTTTATTTTAATCCAATCTCCCAAATATCCAGGAACAATGTAATCACTACCATTGTATACACCATTTGTATATTTATTATTAAAATGAACTCTATCACTCATAGAAGTATTAAAAGCCGAGAAACCAGTTTTAGACGGATCATATGTTCCATCACTTTCAGAAACTTCATAGACACCATTTCCATAACTTTCTCCACTTATTAAATGACTTGCACTTGCCAAATCACGCGTAGGCGGATACATTCGTTCTTCGGTGTATTGTTGTAGAGGCACGGGCGTTATTTCTAATTTTACTTTATCATTATACAAACTATCTATCTCTTCTGCTGATAAAGCTTTATCGTATATACGGAAATCGTCATAATATCCTTCATTTGGATATAGTCCGTCCGGATTTCCATCTCCTATTTGAAAACCATTGGCATTATCAGATTTTATTATCTGTCTATCAACACCCCCATTTAATACGCTATTTTCATAAAATCTTAAATCATAAGTATATACATCCGATGAATTAGAAACATAACTCCAAACAAACGTATATAATCTCCAATTGTTATCAGTAAAATTACCATTTGAAGCAAGCGTATAATCACTTGATGAACTTGAATTATAATAATATATATATAAATAATTATTTGAGTTTATATATACCCTTATACCTGCTGTTGTTGGATAATTTGAAGCATCAAATAAAACATTCCAAGTTCCAGAAATGGTATTGGCTTTGAACCAAAATGATACAGTAAAACTTTTAGTTTCCCCTTGTGTTAAATTTTCAAAATGAAAATTAGGAATACTTAATGTTGTATTATTAACCAATGCCGATTTTCCAAAGTTAAAATTACCATCTGTATTTATAAAAGTTGCAGGTGTATTAGTGGTTGTTAATGTTCCTATACTACTACCAACAACACTATTGGTTAAATCATCATCAAACTTATACCACGCAACTAAATTAGTAGCATCAGCTTCTAATACAGGATAATCTTCTGTAATAGGAGCCGTTTTTACCACATATACATCCGGTGGTGTTATTGTGGGTTCATTAATTTCCGTATCTTGGTTTACTATCACATTTGATTTTACCGTTTCTATTGTAAAGTTTTTATCACCGTCAATTACTTTTATTTCACTCGAATCTAATATAACAGGCATATATTTGTTATTACTCTATATATAAATTAGTATAAATATTTATATAAAAAAAATTAGTCAATGGCATTTCATTTAATTAAGTAGTATTTGTCTCCTCCGCAACAGGTTCCTCTGTGGTATTCGTCTCCTCAACAACAGGTTCCTCTGTGGTATTCGTCTCCTCTGTGACAGGTTCCTCTGTGGTATTTGTCTCCTCCGCAACAGGTTCCTCTGTGGTATTTGTCTCCTCAGCAACAGGCTCCTCTGTGGTATTTGTCTCCTCCACAACAGGTTCCTCGGTGGTATTTGTCTCCTCCGCAACAGGTTCCTCTGTGGTATTTGTCTCTTCTACGGCAGGTTCCTCGGTGACAGGAACAGTCATTCCAAGTTTGACTTTTATGTTTTCTAATTCCTGTTGAAGATGTTTTACGGCTCCGAATAGAGTATAGTTTAGCTGTGTTTGGTTAATAGTTAAAAAGTTTTCATAAGTATCGTCTTTAACCTTTATTTTTTCATATTTTACGGCTTTCGGATAATACTTTTGAACTTCTTGTGCGATGAAACCATATTGTGTTTCATTTTTATTATTGGCGAATTGTTCTTTATAATTAAATTTGTATAAATTAATATTCTTAACGTTTTCAAAACATGTCTCGTTTGATGCCAATGTAATATTCTCCTTTATTCTTTCGTCACTACTAGTAGCCCAATTTGTTGAAGTACCTCCTGTAAATCCTCCATGACTTGCATATAATACACCCGATGTATCAACACTGTATTGAGGATCCGTCGTACCTATCCCTACATTACCAGTAAGTCTATGAATGTTATGGATATTGTCACTTGAATACCAGTTGCCCAAATTAACATCATTTTGTTTATAATTTCCAATCATGTTCATATCCCCCTTTATTGTTAATTTATTAGTTTCGCTCGCCAACGTTCCTATACCCACGTTACCATAATGATGTACATTAGGATTAGTAGAATGATAAGTCCATTGAGCGTCATACGCAGGATGCTGTCTTATGTATTTTGTATAATAACGAATTATTACTATGCCTGAACCACCGTTGCCACCTTTTGTTGTACTACCATTCCAATGAGATCCACCGCCACCCCCTCCTGTATTAGGTAATCCGTCTGATCCATGATTAGAACTATTATCCAATCCACCAGCACCTCCACCACCCCAACCACCACGATTTGATTTACCAGAACCATCTGTTGCATCCATAGCATTTCGAGAATTTTTATTTCCTCCACCTCCACCACCTGCAAAATAAACATATCCGTTTTTATGTTCTCCAACACTTGTATCAGTAATATTAAAATGAGTTTTAAAATTTTTAGAATTAAGTATATATAAACCATCTCCACCTGGACCACCATATTCACTATTGTGGGCGATAGCTCCAGCATTTCCACCAATAGTTCCTGCACCTCCACCACCACCACCTCCTCTATCACTTCCAGAGCCTCCATTTCCTCCATTATTTCCAAATCCAATTGTTGCGTGAGTAGTTTGTAATTCATTTCCACCAGTTCCTGGGTCTGATTCACCTGCACCTCCACCACCACTTCCACCATCATATCCAGTGTTATCACCATTTCCCACTCCACCTCCTCCACCACCCAATGCTTCAAAATTATTTAAAGAACTACTATTACCATTGTATCCTCTAACCTGAGAGACGATTGACCCACCAATTCCACCATTTCCTACTTTGACAATAATATTACCATTAATTTTTTCATTTTCTAAAAATACTAAACCACCTGCACCACCACCACCAGAATTATCTGAACCACCACCACCACCCCCGCCAACAATAAGGATATCGTATTCGGTTTCTTCTGGGAAATTAACAGTATATTCGGTCTGATTATTAGCAGAACCATCGTGAGTAAATGTTAGGGTTTTATAATCAGGGTTTTCAATCTTATTATTGGCCAAAATATCTATTTCATATGCTGATAATGCTTTATCATATATGCGGAAATCGTCTATTTGCCCGTTAAAAGGCGAATTATAAGTTGATGATTTTGAGATATAAAAACTACCACCGCCTGTAAAACTAGTAGAAAATGTAGATATATTAGTTGTTAATTTTTGGTTATCAACCCATATTTCACCGGCTCGTGTAGTATTATTAAAAGTTACGACGTAATGATGCCAAGTAGAACCCAAAAAATTAGTCATATCATAACCACTTGTATCAATATCATAACCACTACCCCCCCAAAATGAAAATCTTAAATGATTAGTATCTTGATAATTAAATGTCAGGTTTTTACCAGTGTTATTTTCTGTGCCTTGTGAAAAGAAGTATTGATTAGATCCACTTGGCGCAGTATTAAACTTAGCCCAAAATGATATACTAAATGTTTTATTAGTCATAGATACGGTATTAGTGGTTAAAAAAGCTGAACTACTTAAATCAATAGACTCATCAATTAATCCAGATAATATAAACGGTATTGTTGAACTTTCTGTTAAATCATTACCATTCTCACTACTATCTGTAAAATCCCCATCAAACTTATACCAAGCAACTAAATTAGTACTATCAGCTGGTAATACAGGATATTGCACCACGGTTGTTTGCGTTTCATATAATGCGACTGGTTTTAAATATTTTTTTATTATTACTATACCTGAACCACCATCACCTCCTTTATAATTAGTTGCAAAGAATGTAGCACCACCGCCTCCACCACCTGTATTTGCTATACCCGGATTAGATCTATTGCTACTATTATAACCACCATCTCCTCCCCCACCAAAACCACCACGATTATTATATCCCGAACCATCAGATAAATTTGTTGAATTTGTATCATTGTCATTACCACCACCTCCTCCTCCCGCGAAGTATACTTTACCATCTATATGATCACCAATAGTAGTATCAGTAATATTAAAAAACGTTTTAAAGTCTCTACCATTTACTTCATATTTACCATCACCACCTCTTCCTCCTAATTTATTAGCAGCAACATTGCCATCAATGCCTATTTCACTAGCACCACCTCCTCCTCCGCCAGCTCCTTGTGATGATCCAGTTGATGATTTACCATCACCACCTGCAAAACCCCAACCTCTTCTTAAACCATTTAATATATATTGGTCTTGCGTTGATGTTCCAGGAGAACCATCATGGGATTCATAAGCTGAACCACCACCAGAACCTCCACTTGTTCCACTATTTCTAGTTGCACTTGATTGTCCTGTACCACCACCTCCTCCACCTTTTGCTACATAAGTTTCACTAAATACTATACTACTATCCTTACCTAATTGTCCTGTATTTGTTTGTCCGCTTACGGCACCTGCACCACCTCGACCAACTTTAATAGTTATATTATTATATAGTGTAATATTTTCTAGTAATACAAGACCACCTGCACCACCACCACCCGAATTATCACTACCCCCACCACCACCACCACCAACAATCAATATATCACAAGTAGTTTCTTCATTTATTGTTAAATTAAATTCTGTTTGGTCTTCACTGCCTCCACTATGAGTATATGTTAATAGTTCAAAAGCAGGATCACCTTCGCTATTAGTTATCGCCGGTACAATATCAATATCTATATCAACTTCTGGGACATGTGTCTTCACTGTTTCAACTTCAACGGTATCTATTAATATTCTATTACTTTCAAGTGTAACAGGCATTTTTCAATAGACTTATTTAGTATTCTCTATATATAAATTAGTATAAATATTTATATAAAAATAATCCAATGATTTTAGTTAGTTGCAGGTTCTTCATTTACAATTGGTAATTCGGCATCAGGGTCATTGAATGGAACAACCTCCGTAAAATACGGCTGATTCTTAACATCATTTGGGACTTCCGTAATACCTAATTTTTCTTTTATAGCATCTATATCTTGTCCTATATGTTTTACAGCGCCATACATAGTATAGTTCAATTGTGTCACATCCACCGATAATAAATTAGGAACAACGTCATTATCAAATCTTGTCGTTTTGTTTTTAACAGCTTTTGGAAAGTACTTTCTAACATCTTGTGCAATAAACCCTAGTTGATTTTTATCCGTTGTTTTTACATATTTAGTATTATAGTTGAATCTATATAAATTGATATTCTTTATGTTTTCTGAACATATATCATAAGATGCTTTTTCAATATTTTCTTTTATTCTATTATCACTAGTTATAGTCCATGTGGTAGAACCGGTTTCTGTAATACCCCCTTGACCAGCATAAATAACTCCCGTTGTATGTAAAGCGTATCTTGGGTCATTTGTACCTATTCCGACATTACCATATTGATTGTAAACACTATTTCCAGATACATTCCATCCATATGCTATCTTATTATTGTTTTCATAGATATCACCTATAACATTAATATCCCCCTTTACTGTTAATTTATTAGTTTCGCTCGCCAATGTTCCTATACCCACGTTACCGTAATTATGTACATTAGGATTAGCCGAATGATAAGTCCATTGAGCGTCATACGCAGGATGCTGTCTTATGTATTTTGTATTATAACGGATTATTACTATACCTGAACCTCCCGAATCAGCTTGACCTCCTCCTCCTCCACTATTATTCAAAGCCCCCCTTGCACCCGATGGTGGGTTGCTAGTTTTAAAACCACCGCCACCTAAACCACCTTCACCTCGTTCTCCGACAGTGCTTCCAGCCTGTCCACCCGAACCACCACCGCCACCAGCAAAATAAACTTTCCCGTCCGTATGATGTTCTCCAATATTAGTATCTGTTATTGCAAAATGATTTTTAAAATCAATACCATTCTTTTCAGCTAAACCATCACCTCCTTTCTCTCCGGTTTTATAACCAGCATTGCTACTTATTTCAGCACTATTACCCGCAAAACCAGCACCACCACCTCCACCACCTTCCGCACCTTGTCCGGAATAATGATATCCATTACCTCCATCATTACCTTGACCAGGTGTACCCAAACCAAAACCCGTACTTCCAGTTGGTCCTGTTCCAGAACCACCACCACCACTACCACCAGATAATCCAGGTGTTGAATCTACTCTATTTCCACCTAATCCACCACCAATAGCAATGATATCATTAATTGAACTATCAAAACCATTTGTTTCATTACCACCTTTTCCAACTTTTACAGTATTACTTCCATTTAAAACTAAATTTTGTTGAAATACTAATCCGCCAGCTCCTCCTCCTCCTCCATGTATTCCAGAACCACCACCGCCACCTCCTCCAACAATAAGGATATCGCATTCGGTTTCTTCTGGAAAATTGACAGTATATTCGGTTTGATTATATTGATTGTATAAATCTGATATTTCAGTAGCTGATAAAGCTTTGTTATATATACGGAAATCTTCTAAATAGCCGTGTCCAGAAGTATAGTCTGCTACAATATTAGAACGCAATCTTAACCCAAACCCAATTAATTCATTATGTGATGCTGACGTAGAAGCATAAGATAAATTAGTTGTTTCTTCAACATTCAATATTCCATCAACATATATTCTTATTAGATTAGGTTGGCAAGTATAAACAATATTTACCCACTGATTTTGGACTGCCTGATAAGTAGTTGTTGCGGTTATCCATGCACCACTAGTCAATAATCTTTCCATTAAAAAAGTTCCATTTGTGTTTATACTTATTTCAAATCCTCCTCGCGGTGAAACACCACCATTATCATATCTTGAAATAAACGGGGATTTATTTGGAATAGTTGATGTTGATTTGTCGTACCAGAATGAAACACTCCAATAACTAGAAACATCTTCAAATAAATTGACTAATGTAGTACTTGTTATCTTGTAACCAGAATCAGTAATATTTAAACTTTCATTTATCTTTCCATTTTGATAATCACTAGTTCCATTATATATTGTTAAAACAGAATTTCCAACACTATCTGTAAGTTCTTCACCTGAATCAAACTTATACCAAGCGACTAAACTAGCAGCATCTGCATCTATTACAGGATATGAAGGTCCTTGATATTCAAATGTCAAAATATTATAATCAGGGTTTTCAATCTTATTATTGGCCAAAATATCTATTTCATACGCTGTTAATACTTTATCATATATACGGAAATCGTCTAAAATAAAATCACTACTTGTATTTACATATGTTGAGTTCTGAAAACAACCTAAATAATTTGTATCCCAAATACCATCTGGTAAGGCAGAAGTCTCAGTAACTCGTAAATTATTATCAACATAAATTTTTAAATCAGTTGAAGAAACAGATAATACTATATGATAAAATTTATCTTGTTGAGGAGCAGGAAATGTATCTCCAAATATGAAACCTCCAACTGCAATACTTGATGTTGGTCTGTAAATATATTTCAATTCATTTACTTTTGTATAAAATTCAATACTTCCATTAATATCTACTCTTTCATTTTCACCTAAAACAAAAATTCCACTTGGGTTTAATGTATTCACTTGTTTAAACCAAAAAGATATACTAAATTCACTATTAACTAAATCAATTGTTGGAATTTTAAGAGTTCCATTTCTAACACCATTTGTGATTGTGTTAGTATTAACACCATCAACAAATCTCATAGCATTACCAATTATACCCTGCGAATTTAGGGTTGGAGTAGAAACATTTGAAGGAATTAAATCATTACCATTCTCACTACTATCTGTAAAATCACCATCAAACTTATAATGAGCAACTAAATTAGTAGCATCAGCTGGTAATACAGGATATTGCGTCACGGTTGTTTGTGCTTCATAAACTGGCATGGCGGGTATTATTGAACGACTAATTGTATCTGTTGAAGATCTTACAAATACACACATCCCACCATTTTGAGGAATAGCACTTGTTGATTCATCTTCAATATATAATCTATGAAATCCAGAATCTCCATAATTAATATGAGTGATTACAGGATCATAAATAGAAGCACCTGTTCTATTATACCATTCTATTGTATGAGGATTTGGATTTTCAGATGATGAAATAACGTTTCTTGGTGAATCTGAATAATTACCCAATACTGATGATTTATATGTATAAACCCAATATGTCATATCATATGTTCCAAACCATATTTCATCATATGTTCCAAATGGAACCATAAACTCATTAGTATAATCATAAGCCGTTCCTATTGAGTCAGTTACTTCCATATTTGTTGTTGTTAAATAGTTACCAGTATACCATCTTCCTAAACTAAGTGGCAAAAACCTAACAATTCGCCAACCATTAACTCCGGTTGCTGTTTCTGCTGCTAATTGCAAATTTCGTGTAGTAGTATCGGGATATGTTATCGCCGGTATAATATCAATATCTATATCAAATTCCGGGACATGTGTCTTCACTGTTTCTAATACAAAATTATTCGTGCCATCGTTAATTGTAATATTTGTATTATTCAATGTAACTGGCATTCCATATATATGTGTATTCTCTATATTAAGAAAAATAAATATTTATATCATAATTTTCAACATACAAAAACTTTAAAAATTAACTACGCGTAAATTAAAACATAAAACCGAATGACCTAGATTATGATATAGAATTCTTGAAAAAACGTGTAATACACGGTTAACCTTCACAATAACAATATAATTGTAAAAATAAGTAATGACTTAAAATTAAGTATAATAAGTAATGTAAAAAATGTCTTATGATTATGTATTTATTCATAATCCTAAAACAGGTGGTGATACTATAACGGCTTTATTAGATATAAAAAAAACGCATAAGCATATTTATTTACGTAAAGCTGAAATATTAAATAAATATTCATTTGTGTTTGTAAGGCATCCTGTAACAAGAATAATATCTTGGTATAATCATTTATTGAAGCATTTGTATTTTAAAGATTTAGAAACAAATGAATTAAATGATAAAAGTGAGAGTTATAAAAGTTTAAAAAACAATTGTAAAATGGGTCCAGATAAACATAGAATATTAGCAGAAAATAATAATATAAATGATTGGATTAAGAAAATGTTTTTGGATATAAATAAATACAAAGATCCGGATTGGGGTCCATTATCATTGCAATATAAATATGTATATGATTTGGATTGTAAAACTCAATTAGTAACTGATGTGTATAGATTTGAAAATTATGAAAAAGAATTGAAAAAGGTATTAAAAGAAATAGAACGTGAAGATGTTATAAAATATATTAAGATTACAAATAATTCAAAAAAAGTAAATGAAATATTGAATAAAGAATCATTAAATTTAATATATAATTATTTTAAGAAAGACTTTGAATTATTTGATTATAAAATTTGATTCTACATGAGATAATATATTAGGTAAAATATTAATTTAAAAAAATTAATATTTTTTAGGATTATTCACAATATCTTTAACGTATCCGAATATCTTATACTTTAATCAATATTTTGAGTACATAATCTTTATTTTTCTAGAATTTTATAAACTTTTATAAATTTAGCTTTTTAAAACAATTATGTACTCGTTTTACTCCTTTTTGACAAAGCCTTTTTTAACATTCTTTTCATATGCCCTTTAATACCCTTGCTTTTAAATATACCCTTATCTTTCTCATTAAATTGAATATGTTTACTTTTAATATATTCATTATCATTCTTTATTAAAAACTTACTCTTATTTAAATTAAATAAATTACCATATATTACCAAATACGTTAATACCAGGTCGTATGGATTACTTATTTTTGTAATTGTTCTAAGAAAATCAATAGTGTATTTATTTCTGATATCTTCATTATCCATTAAAAATTGTGTGAATAATATATAACAACTGTCGTAATAATCCTCATCGCCTTTATTTATACTATCTATATGTTTCTTTATTGTACCTATTTCTTTTTCAAGATAGTTAATCTTCGCTATATTCTTTCTATCTATTATATTTATCCTATCATTTAAATCGCTGATATATTGATTCATTGTTGATTTTTCATCACTAATAATATCTTTGATATGTACAATATTCTTTCTTATCACAACTTTCTTCGCTTTATCATCTATATTATCTTTGAATACCATACTGAATATGTCTGGTAAGTTTTTGGCAAATAATAAGGTTTTCTTTATACTTAACTCAGCAATATCTTTGTCTATTGAATTAAGGTCTTTTTGATTAAACTCAATTAGATATGCTGTGTTTTTACCTAGAAAATATAATCTATTATCCTGGCTCCGCATATACCTTTTATGAAATACATCTATTACATATTTCGTTTCTTTTTGTATTTCTTCCGAATTAGGAAATCCATTTCCAAAATTATATGCCCCTCTACCACCTCCTCTTATGTCGGGTATCATTGAGTTTTTAGAATAATATACATTTCCTTGAAAATAAATATTACTTATCTTATCTATTATTTTAGGATTATTTATCAAACAATTATATAATGGTCTTACTGGCGCTATTGATATTACATCAATATTATTATCAATATTATTATCGAAAAAACTAGTTAAATTATCATAAGTCTTTATATTTTTTTTAAGTTCTATTATATTTATATCCGTATCATCATATGGTAATATACATACATTACTGTCAATATCCTTGACGATTTTATTAGTTCTCTCATCAATATCAATTGGACTAAATATAAACTCTTCATTTAAAGAAAGAACCACGGATATATCTACAATTGAATACCTGGATAACCAGTAAAAAATACAGTTAGCTCTGTTTTTTAATTTTGCCCCAGATACGGCGATTGTTAATAATTTAATTTTTTTAATTTTGTGTAAATATAATAAAATTATTAATGCTAGTGTATCATCAGTATCGCGCCCAATATCTGTAATTAATATATAATTTTTCATTATTATTAATTTATATAGATATTATTATTATATACATGTTGCTATTTTTTATTTAATTATAATAGTACAACATATTAATAGAATATGAATTATAATTTTATGAAAGGTGGGTTGACTCCAAATAATAATTCTCTTGAATATAATTTAGATTTAATTAATGATGGTATTAAATGTTATAAATACATCGATGTTAAATCTAATGATGAAGAAAAAGAATATACTATATGGAAAATAAGTAAGATTGAAACATATAACGATTCAAAACAAAAAGGCGGTGTTATTAACTCCGCGGGGTTCCCTCCAATCCCCGAAGAGAGAGAGGTATTGAAGACAGAGGATGATATAATTTACAAGAATACATTACTAGCGATAAAACTTGTAAACATCGCAAAAAAAAAGTTCGAACAACAAATTAACGACCATGCAACAGAACAAGTTCTCATCAAAGCAAATAATGAGTTCGAGTTGGAGAAGAATAAAATGTCACATTTCAAAGCTTTTAATGATGCAAAATCTAAAGTGGCGATGGCCAAGGGCGAGGCCAAGGAAGCAGCCAAACTGCGCGGCTTCGGCAGCAAGGCGGCGCAGGCGGCCAGAGCCAAAGTCACCAACGCAAATGAAGATCTCATATCAAAGAAAATTGTAATATTAGAAATTATATCTTCTTCTCTTTTTCCTTCGGGTGAAGCAAATGCGGCGCGGAGGCAAGAGATTAACAATGCTGTTGAAGAGACGGGTGCGCGCCAGCCAGGGGAAGATATGTATGCAAAGCACGCGGCTGCCGCCTATTTTCTATCTTTGTATCCCAACGTTGCAAGAGAAAAAATAAAAATTATAAAAGATGCAGGACTGTCGGCAACGCGCGAGGCGCATAGTGTTCTGATAGATACGCAAAATAAAGCACTGAAATCATTAAAAGTTTTATTAAATGTGATCCAAATAAAAGAGAAGTACGAACCCCCGACAAGGGCTCTGATAGAATATCAGAATCAAATAAATGCGCAGACAATAGCAAATGCGAAAGAACATCTGATAAATATTCATAACGAATATATAATAATTCTAAATACGCAAAAAGACAAATATCCCAATTTTTATACCACAATCATTAAACAAAAAAAAGATTTGATTGCAAAACTAAAAGTCTTTTCCAATGAGGAAAGTGAAAAAAAAAAACAATTAGAAAACTCCGCAAAAGATGCATCGAAAGAGTACGAAAATGCAAACGTAGAATTACAGAAACAAACTGATCGTGTGAAAACACAAAAAGATATATTAACAAAAGTTGGTATCGAAGCATCCGCCCGAACGCAAGCAGAAAAGAAATTAAGTGTTGCCCAGATTAAATTAAAAACCCTAACTATTGACCGGACACAAAAACAAATAACCTTGCTGAATGCTATTAATGCATTGAAAAAAACAACAGATGCTATACATAACGATGAAATCGATAATGCAAATGAAAAGCTGGTTCGTGCTGAAGGTATTGAAAAAAAAGTGAAAGAATACTACGATGAAGCAGATAAGAGAACAAAGTGGAAGAATATTGGCGATAAAAAGCCCACGGTATCGGGTTTAATATGGGAAAAGATTAATGCGAGCAGAAGCAATGACCTGGGCAAAAAGCTGCAAAATCCCGCGCTTGTGGAAGCTCTGAAAGAACTTTCCAGGCTCTCGCCCCCCCCCTCTGTCATCAAATTCACAAAGGGCCAGTGGCACGGCTTTGGCATCACAAACCTTAGTGATGACAACTTTGTCAAGGATGGTGAAAACCATTTTAGACCAATTTACATAGGTAAAGAATTGGAAAACACCGCCCTGTCAACCGATTTGCTGACGAAGCAGGATTTCACGCCAGGACAGTGGAAGAAATATGAGACAGATGTGACCGCAGACGATTTCATAAAGGTGGGTAACTTCTACTTTATGATAGACAGCCAGTATAATGAAACCGAACTTTTGAAAGCACGTGCTAATGTTGTTTTAGCCAAGGTGGAGATAGAAATTACCAAAGCAACAGACTATGTAGAATTACCGTCCTTATATCCTGGCGGTACCGCACTCCGTAGCATCGCGGCCGCTACTTTATCGGCCACCCAGGCAAAGCGGGAGGCGGCCAACAAGGAGAAGACAAGTGTGGAAAAAATTGTCGCCAATATCGATGAAGCAGTTGGCATTAAAAGTATATTAAATAGGCTGAAAGTTGAATTGAATATAGTAGAAGTTCAATATAAGAATAATATCAATTGCGCCTATACGAATGCCTTTGTGGAAGCTTTGAAAAGAGAGATAGAGCGAAACACACCCCAAGAAACAAGACGGACAGACAGACAGACAGACAGAGAGAGAGAGAGAGAGAGAGAGAGGCTGAAAGAGACCTTGAAGCGGTGGGAAGAAGATAATGCAGATGAGCTTAAAGTATTGAAGCATGAAAAATTTGCAAATAAGCTTAATGTCAAACACATCAATGCAAAATACGAATTAGAAAGTATAGACAACAGTTCCATTGACCTTACTTCGGCCAATGAACGAAGCAATGTCAATATTTCGGCCAATGAACTGCACTATGAAACCTACATAAGATTGACGGCGGCGGAAGCAGCAGCAAAAGCAGAGGTGTCGAAAGATGCGAACTCGTCCGATCGTAATAAAAAAGATTGGAACAAATATGAAGCAGATATTGAGAAAGTTGGTTTGGAAGCTTACCTTAGTTCCATCAAGGACTCCATCAAGTATCATACTAGTTCCTTCAAGCGCGCGCCTGATAAGGGAAACGAAAGTATATATTCGCTGGCTGAGGAAGCAGAATTGAAAAAGGCGATCGCTTTCTCTCAACGCACCGGCGCCCGGCCAGCAGCTTCGTTGGAAAAACTCAAACAAAGTATCGAAAAAAATGATAAAAAAGTAATAGATGATAAAAAGAAAATCCAGACCAACCGTGAGAAGAAGTTGGAGAAGTTGAAAGAAGAGCTATTGGCTGGTGGCCCGAGTCTCTATGCTAATATAAGCATTGGGGGGGGGGAAGCTCATCCCGAAGTCTCCATTTGGAAGCACATGAAGGGAGAGGTACAGTCTCCGGAAGCGTACGCAATAGTGCCGGCGCGGCAAGTGAATATGAAAACACACCTGGGAGAAACTTTGAGAAAGCTTGAAGAAATTAAAGAAAAAATAAAACGAAAACTACACCAGCAATATGATGAAAAAAAAAAGTACGTCTCCGAGTCTGACTCGAAGACGTACAAGCTGGAACTCGACAAATCGAAAAAATTACTGAGTGAAGTCAAACATCTTCACAGTATAATAGAATCATATAAAAACGAACTGAATGAGGACAACCACAAGGCATTGGTTCAGCTCCTCGATGGGCAACAAGTTTTTTTTAATAAAATAATAAAAACATTAGAGACTGTTGATGCATTCATAGGAAAATTAAATAATATAACATCTAAAAGTATAGAACAAAAGATCAATGCAATAAGTAATGAGTTAAAAGAACTTAAAAAAGATGGAGTAGATGGAGTGTCCAACTACCTGAATGGAAGGATATATATGATGACAAATGAACTGATATACGCCACGGTATTCCAAGCAGAACATGAAATTAAGAGAGATGAAGAGAAGGAGCGTGTGCGCGTCGAGAGAAAGAGGCTGGTGGTGACTTGGCTGCGGCGGTGGCAGCGCCTGTACGGAACAACACAAATAAGCAAAGAAGGTAAAAAACTATTAATTTCTCAAATAATACCATTTATAGTTGCTGAAAATTCTAAACAAATGCGAGGACCAACACAAATAAGCAAAGAAGGTAGAAAAGTATTAATGTCTCAAATAATACCATTTATAGTTGCTAAAAATTCTAAACAAATGCAAGGAACAACACAAATAAGCAAAGAAGGTAAAAAACTATTAATTTCTCAAATAATACCATTTATAGTTGCTAAAAATTCTAAACAAATGCAAGGAACAACACAAATAAGCAAAGAAGGTAAAAAACTATTAATTTCTCAAATAATACCATTTATAGTTGCTAAAAATTCTAAACAAATGCAAGGAACAACACAAATAAGCAAAGAAGGTAAAAAACTATTAATGTCTCAAATAATACCATTTATAGTGGCTAAAAATTCTAAACAAATGCAAGGAACAACACAAATAAGCAAAGAAGGTAAAAAACTATTAATGTCTCAAATAATACCATTTATAGTGGCTAAAAATTCTAAACAAATGCAAGGAACAACACAAATAAGCAAAGAAGGTAAAAAACTATTAATGTCTCAAATAATACCATTTATAGTGGCTAAAAATTCTAAACAAATGCAAGGAACAACACAAATAAGCAAAGAAGGTAAAAAACTATTAATGTCTCAAATAATACCATTTATAGTGGCTAAAAATTCTAAACAAATGCAAGGAACAACACAAATAAGCAAAGAAGGTAGAAAAGTATTAATGTCTCAAATAATACCATTTATAGTGGCTAAAAATTCTAAACAAATGCAAGGAACAGCACAAATAAGCAAAGAAGGTAGAAAAGTATTAATGTCTCAAATAATACCATTTATAGTGGCTAAAAATTCTAAACAAAAGCAAGGAACAGGACAAATAAGCAAAGAAGGTAGAAAAGTATTAATGTCTCAAATAATACCATTTATAGTGGCTAAAAATTCTAAACAAAAGCAAGGAACAGGACAAATAAGCAAAGAAGGTAGAAAAGTATTAATGTCTCAAATAATACCATTTATAGTGGCTAAAAATTCTAAACAAAGCAAAGGAGAAACCAAACTTAAAGCTTTTAAATTTAGTGATGTATTGAATAGCATAAACTTAAATATTGATGGTAAAATTAAAATTATATTTAATGATAATAATATATTAAGATCAATTGAAATAGATAATATTGATAAATTGTCAGAAAGATTAATAGATATTCATAAACCAACAAATGCTAAAAAACATTTATTTATTTTAACAGAAATAATAATTATTAAAGAAAAAATTACGGATAAGGTTTTTATAATAGTTAAAAATATGGTAAGAAATAAAGTTTTTATGCGTGGAATTCAAGAATATAAGCTTTCAAATGTTTTTTCTGAAAATGTGAAATCTCATGATAATGAATACAAGAAAGAACCGAGTTTAAGCATAAAAGGATTCAATGAACTATTTGAATTTACAAACAAACGTCTGGAATAAATATAGAATAATTAATTGTGTATTTATTATTTAATTTATTTTATTAAGTAGTATTAGATAAGGATGATGCCGCCCTCGCTCCCCGCGGCCACCCTGCCCGAAACCTTGCCTCCTGAACCCCTATCCGCTGATGTGATCCCTGATATTAGTAATCTAAAAGAAACGTATCAATTCCCTGCACCCGGCGAATCGATGAATACAGATAAACATATATTACCCAAATGGGAAAATATGAATGATGTAACAAAATTAGCCGCTACATTTAATGACTTTTTCCCCGTAGGAACAAAACCAGATGATATAAAAAAATACATGACACAACTTAGTGATAATGAAGGGTTTCAAAAGTTGTTGAAAGGTAGCGACGATACACACTATTTTGCATATAAGATACCTTTTACTAAATACGAAGAAGATGCATTACTTATAGGGGGGCAGAGACTAAGACAGACAACAACCAGCGAAAAAATAGAATTATTACATACTGAAATGGAATTAGAAAATGTCTTCATATGTTTTCCAAGTAAGGACTTATTAGTAATTGCATGTCGCGCAGATAACGATACAACACCTAAAAGATCTGTGCAAAAAATAATGGGATTAGAAAGGGATCAAAGTCAGAGTAAAAATAAAGCAGAAAGTAGTACTGAAAACACGCAAAGGAATACAAATGATGAAGGCCCCGGCGGCGTCGATGGGATGCATGGCGGCGGCGCGATAAATTTTGGTTTACCTAAACCTTACACTCTAAAAAGATATAAAGGTAAATTCGGGGCGGCAGGCAAAGCGACATGGGATAGTAAATGGTATAAGACAGGTACCATGCGTTATGATGATATGAATGCCGTGATAACCACACAACCTGCCAGGACCAAAATGGAAGAGCATATAAGAACAATGATATCTTTTATGGGAAGTAAGGGGAATATGGTGGCAGAGGGAAGGGTACAAAAGATGAAGGACATGGAACTTCATGTATTTGTTATAGAATCCAATGGTGATGATTTGAATGGAAAACTATTTGTTTCTAAATATAGTATTGATTTAGTTAATATTAATTTTCCTGATAAAGAAAAAGGCTCAGACCAACCTGGTGATTATGTATTAACAATAGGTGGTATAAAAGCAAAAGCGCAATTTATCGAAACCAAAAATAATCCATACATTGCAAACAGCACAATAAAGGAGCGGGGTATGCCGGGAGGTATCGGCAATTTAAATAAAAAACAATTGCGCGATAAATTAAATACGATGTCAATGAAAGAGTTAAGAAAATTACATAAAGACGAAGAAATGTCTACAAATAATAATAGAAGCATAAAAGGATTAGTTAATAATTATATGAGATATCATAATGATTCTAATAATTAGTATAATAAGTTTTAGCTATTGAAGTGATAAATGTTATTTAATTATAGGAATATTAGGTGATAAGGCTGTTTATTCATTTTTCTAAGCATATAAAGAATATTACTAACAAATATTATATATATGGAAGCCTTAATAGAAACGAGAAATGAGTATATTGAGCATATACAAGATATACTTGGGATAGCAATATCAAAGCGCATAAATAAAATATGGAGTGAAACGGAAAATAATGTTAAAAAGTTTCAAAGCGAATTAACACAAATTAAAAAATGGAATAATAATATTATAGATAATGAGTACAAAAAGA
>Ga0206124_10000787_pt1 | contig 25573 bp, 21 predicted proteins | sample Helgoland_Spring_3_FD_148671 | JGI IMG/M metagenome (GOLD analysis project Ga0206124, IMG submission 148671) | Pelagic subsurface seawater microbial communities from Kabeltonne, Helgoland, North Sea - Helgoland_Spring_Bloom_20160321_2 | ecosystem: Environmental > Aquatic > Marine > Epipelagic ... | reverse complement strand
CGGTCACCCTCTAAGGGCTTATATGAGGCAGTTGGGACTAGTCTCGCCGCCTTCACAACATGCTATAACCTTTTGGGAGAACTGAGGACAGTTGGGATTGTAGCAGTAGAGTTTTAGGGTACCCGGAATACACCGGGCTTGAGTTGGATTGGGTTGTCCGAGAAGGACAAGATAATTGTACCAAATAAAATTTTACTGTGTTCGCGTTCGCATAGATTTTGACTTGCGCTAAATTTAAATAACCAAGTAGTCACAAGCTCTGACTTTAAGAAAGATTGTGATGTTAATATAAAATTCATTTGAGTGGATTAGTCAGACCATAGTCGTCCGTTAAAGGGACATCCTCGGAGTATTTAAATTTTGTGTTGGGCGGGTCCGCACAGGGTTCGCTGTATAAAAACCAAGAATGATTCGGGGGGGTGCTACTATAAAGAAACCTATGGACTACATTTTTAACTCTATGAGATTCAAGATAAACGAAAACAAAATAATGTGGGTGGATAAAAATAACATCTTGGATGTTTGGACACTACCTAAAGATTACACAAACTTAGAAGAAGAGATTGTTCACAGAATGATTTCACTTCATTACCTCTACAAAGATTTCCTAATTAAGCTATAATAAAACCTATGGTTTTAGATTGTGGTGTTAAGATAGTTCTGTCGGCTCCACTAACCGATATCCTCCCTTCACCGGCTATCTGTAACAGGATAGCCCTATCTAAAATGGAGTTCTTACGCACATGACAACTTGGGATGTGGAGAACGAATCATATGCTGAATTTAAAAAGCGTAGAAGTGATGAATCTGGTATCTCCGGCATGGGACAAAAGAAACGCAAAGGTACCGGCAAAATAAATAAATCTGACTTACGACAAGAAGCTCTTATACGTGCAAATTATACTTGTGAGTGGCCGAACTGCTATGAGAAAAAGTGGCTAGAAATGGCTCATCTCATAGCAATCGGTATGGGGGGCAAAAATCGTGAACTCTCAAATGACCCCAAGAACGTTTGCATTCTCTGTAAAACACATCATGACATCTTTGACGGCAGACAATCACGTGGTAGCAATCGTGAATACATGGAACTGCTGAAAGGTTTTCTTATACTAGAATGGAGGAGAAATGAATAAGGTATATGATGAGTTAAAGGAATTTAATCCGGAAGCTCTAATTGTAGATGACTTTGAAGAAGCTTATCTTGGTTATACCCATGATGGTAAAGCTATCTATGACTACTACACAATGGTAGATATTGTAGTTGACGGGATATTGGAAGACAATGATTTTGATGAAGAAGAAGCAGTGTCTGAAGCTATACAGCATGTAGAAATGAATATTGTCAATGCTTATGTAGGTACCTATACTCCTATATTTATGTTTAAGGAAATTTATGACTAACAAGTACATCCCTAAACTTCCAGCTTTACATAGCGGTCAACAAAAAGTCAAAGATTCAGAAGCACGTTGGAAAATTCTTTGTGCCGGTAGACGATTTGGTAAAACACGACTTGGCGTACAACTCTGTATGGAAGTAGCTCTTAAAGGTGGTAGAGCTTGGTGGGTAGCTCCTACATTCTCTATTGCTAGGGTTGGTTGGAGAGATATAGCTGCAAGTGCAAAATCATTTCCTAGGGAGATAGAGCCGAACGTATCTTTAGCAAACATGCAAATTGATTTACCTAACGGGGGTTCTATTGCTGTAAGGTCAGCTGATAATCCACAACGACTTCGTGGTGAAGGTCTTGACTATCTTGTTATGGACGAGGCTGCATTCGTAAAACCAGAAGTCTGGCAAGAAGTTCTACGTCCTACACTTACAGAAAGAAAAGGTTCTGCTTTATTTATTAGCACGCCTATTGGAAGAAATAACTGGTTTTATGACTTGTGGGAAACAGCAGAGGAAGCAGACAACTGGGAGAGATTTAAATTTGCTACTACTGACAATCCTATGATTGACCCTCTAGAAGTTGAAGCGGCTAGAAAAGAAGTAGGTTCTATTGTTTTTGCTCAAGAGTACTTAGCAGAGTTTGTTGACGCAGGTCAAGGTATGCTAAGACCAGAATGGTTAAATTATTATGTTCAAGTACCAGACGAAGCAGGAAATGTTAAATGTATAGTCGAGGGCTCAGAATACTATCTAAAAGCTTTAAAGAAGTTTGGTATAGTTGATTTAGCTACAACAACCAATAAAGACAGTGATTATACAGTTATAACTTCTTTTGCTGTTACTCCAGACAATAGATTACTTGTTATAGATATGCAAAGACAGAAATTAGAAGGGCCAGATATCATTCCTGCAATAAAACGTTCAATTGACAAAAATAAGTTAGAATATGTAGGTATAGAACGCCAAGGTTTTCAAACCACGATTATCCAAATGGCGCAACGTTCGGGTATTCGTGTAAAAGACCTTAAGTCGGATAAAGACAAAGTTACACGCGCACTTCCTTTGTCGGCCAGAATGGAATCTGGAGACGTATTCTTACTTAGAGATACTCACTGGTTGCCAGAGATGGAGAGAGAAATAATGACCTTTCCTGCTGGTGCTCATGATGATATTATTGATACTTTATCTTACGGCGTACAAATGTTACAAGAACGTAGAAGCTGGAGCGCGTATTAATGGCGGAAGATAAATCAAGATTTTCAAAAGCACTAGACTGGTTGAATTCACCAACTGACGCTAGGGTTAGAAGAGAAGCAAATCAAAAAGGGTTGGTTGTTAACCAATCTGAATATTCATATTTAAATCAAGCTGTATTTGGATATAACACAACATCCGGATACTTTGACCACAAAACACTTGCAGAAGTTGGAGACGGAACAGGAAACTCTGCTGTTATTGCATGTTTACAAGTTTTAGCTACCGCTTTTGCAGAACCTAATATTTTAGTATCATCAAGAAACTCTGAAGGCGATTATCAAAGAGAGATGAATCATCCTCTTACTAAATTGCTAAGAAGACCAAATCCTTATATGACACAACAGTTACTTGCTAACTATATTGTTACATCTTTAAACGCAGCAGGCGACGCTTTTATTTACAAAAATAGGAATCAACGAGGACAGGTTGTAGAACTCGTTCCTTTAATGCCTCATCTAGTAGAGGCTAAAGGTAATGAGAACGAACTTATTACACATTTCAATTACCAACCGCAAGGCGGAATGCAGGGTGAAGACGCTGTAAGGATTGAAAAAGTTGACATGATTCATTTACGACAAAATGTTGACCCTAACAACATGAGAAAAGGTCTTGCTCCACTTAGAGGCGTTCTAAGAGAGATTGCAGGAGATGAAGCTGCTGGACAATATACAGCTGCTTTATTGCATAACATGGCGGTACCCGGAGTAATCCTCTCTCCAAGAGATGACCAAATGGGTGGGCCAACTAGAGAAGAAGCCGAAGCTATTGCAGAAATGTATAAAGAAAAGTTCGGTGGCAAAAACAGAGGTGCTCCTATGGTTTTGTCTGGTGCAATGAACGTTGAAGTTGTATCTTTTTCTCCAGACCAAATGAAGTTAGCCGAATTAAGAAGAATACCAGAAGAAAGAGTTTCTGCTGTACTTGGCGTTCCAGCTGTTCTTGCAGGACTCGGTGCTGGTCTTGATTCTGCTACATATTCAAATACAAAAGAACTTAGAGAGTTCTTTACAGAGTCAAAAATGGTCCCAATGTGGAACATGGTTGCGAGTGATTTGACTCATCAATTGTTACGACCAGAGTTTGGCGGTAACGATAATCAATACTGCGAGTATGATATCGGAGGCGTTAGAGCTTTAGCTGATGACAAAGACAACCTCTATAAACGCATGAACACTGCTGTACAAGGGGGTTGGGTAACAATTGGCGAAGCAAGAAAAGTTGTAGGACTAGAGGCTGATAATAGACATGATGTTTATTTAAGACCTCTTAACATGATTCAAGTAACGGAAGATGGTAGTCCACTTTTAAATGAAGGTGGAACAGATACAGCTGACAAACCAACTAATGATGACGATGATGAGTCTAAAGCAACATTGACTACTGTGACTTTACCTCCAGAGGTAGAGAGAGAAGATGAAATTCAAAAAACTCCTAGTTACTTAGATAAAGAACCGGCAGCTTTAATGAAAGACACTTACACTACAATTGAAGAAGCTCAAGAAAGAGCTAAAGAACTTGGTTGTGAGGGAACACACTACATTGATGTAGATGGTGATAAGTTCTACATGGCTTGTGCAACACATCAAGATTACTTAAATGCTGTTAATAAACCTAAAAAGGGAAACATAGAAGAAATTAAAGTTTCTTTAGAAGAAGCTGAAACTATGTACGAAAAAGGTGATAAACTACATAGTCCGGAAGAAAAAGCACCGGATAAAGTAACAAACTTTCCGAAGAGTGGAGATAACCAGAAAATAAGTTTATCTAACTCACAACATAAACAATTCCCTAGTCACGCTTATGTTAAAGATTTAAAAGAAAACTGGCCAGAGATTTGGAGAAGAGCAGGTACCGGTGGTAATCCTCCTACTTCATTTACTGGTAATGACGCTTACAACAGATGGACTGCCTACAAAGGCGGAGATAGAAGTGAGTCAGTACTTAACTGGGTTAAGAGAAGAGAACGCTTTATGAATCGTCACAAGAAAAATAACAGACTTAACGGAACTATTGCTGTTATGAAATGGGGAGGTGTAACTGCTGGTGGTGTTTCACAAATGAAGTCAGTTGTTAATGATTACAAAAAAGTTATTAGAGAACGTAGAAAAAAATCTCTTGATATAGCAGAAGAGTATTTGTTAAAAGCAGTATCTGATAGAGTTAGAACCGCTCTTACTAATAAAGTAGAAGACCATAACTCTAAGAATCCTAAACATAGAGCAACACTAAGAATGCTTATTGCAGTATTTAACAGAGGTGTTGGTGCATACAGAACTAACCCCGGTTCAGTAAGAGGTAATGTTACATCTGCTGACCAGTGGGCAATGGCCCGTGTCAACGGTTTTATAAGAGCACTAAGAACTGGTAAATTTAGAAGAAAACCTTACGACCAAGACTTACTACCAAGTTCACATCCATTGTCTTCTAAGAAATCTGGTACTAAAGCAGAATCAGTTAGAGTAGGCCAAGCCGTCAGTTGGTCAATCAAGAAAGACCCAGACCCACCTTCAATTGTTCACGGTATTGTTACATCAGTAAATGATGAAGAAGCAACTGTTATGGTATACGCTCGTTTAGAAAATGGTGACCATCAGAAGACAGATAGAAGTGTGAAAGTGCTTATTTCACAGCTCAGAATAATATCAGACTTTAGACAATAAAAAACTCAATTCTCAATTCTTAATATAAAATAGTAAAAGACGCACATCTGAAATATATATTATATAATATACGATTGAAGGATGTATGAATAACGAATCTAAAAATATAGACATAGAGTTAAAAGACGAGTCCGGTCAAGTAGAAGCAGTCTTTAGCTTGTTCAATTCCCTCGATAGTGATGGGGATGTCGTAGTACCGGGCGCAGTAAAATCTGGGTTTAAAAATGACCAAGTACCTATGGTATGGTCTCACAAATGGGATATGCCTATTGGTAAAGGAACTATAGCTCAAGATGACGACAAAGCAATTTTTAAAGGTGAGTTCTTTATGGACACAGAGTCTGGTAAAGAAGCTTACAATCTAGTTAAGAATATGGGCGATATGCAACAATGGTCATTCGGCTATAAAGTTAACGATTCAGAATTTGAAAAATTCAAAGATAGCGATGGAACAACCAACGCTAGATATTTAAAAGACTTAACAGTTTATGAAGTCTCTCCTGTTCTTGTTGGAGCAAATCAAGATACCTATACACTCGCAATTAAATCAAATACTGAACTATTGAAGGAAGTAGCAAAAGTAGCTGACCCCGAAGAAGAGTTTGATGATGAATGTTGCGGTACTTGCGAAGCTAAGAAAGCAAAAAAAGAAGAGAACGCTGAAGAAATGAAATCTTGTAAATACCATGATGGCGGACCTTGTATGAAAGATGATACAAAATCTGATTCTGGGGAAAAAATTAAAGGTGATTGCAAGTATGGAAGTGGAGGAAGTTGTATGAAAGAATACAATGATGACGAAAGTAAATCTGAAAAAGATATAGAAGTTTCTGAGGAAGGCTCACAGTCTTTCTCTGAAGAAGTCAAAGATGTGCTTGCTGCATTGGATGACTTAGTAGCCCGAGCAACCCCAATAGCAATGCTCCGTGGCGAAGACGGGAGAAAATTAGGCGTAAAAGCCACTGAAGCACTTCGTGCAGTCGCAGACGACTTGAACGACGCTTGGACCGAAATTGACGAGTTCATCGGAGATATCGGAACTGAGGGTGCTTTAGAATTGTCAGATATAGACGAGGAACCTGTGGAAGATGAACCAGCTGAAACAGAAGAGGTAGCTGAGGCTTCAACTGATACTATTGATGTTGAAACTGAGGTCGAAGAAGTTACTGAGGAAGAAGCTCCAGTAGAGGAATCTACTGAAGAAGAACCGGAAGAAGAAGCTGCTGAAGAAGAAACTCCAGAGGATAACACTGAATCACTTGACGATGAGGAATTTGACGCAGAGTGGGTAAGGGCACAGCAATTAATTGCTGAATCCTTAATCGAACAAATAGAAGAAGTATAAGCAATTATAGATTGGAGAAATCTAACAATGAGTAATCAAAACGAACTCATGGATAAAATTGCTGCTAAAAGAGCAGAATTAAAATCTGTTTTTGAGTCACAAGAAGACGGCAAGTACTCCGCTGAACAAAAAGAGGAAATTAAGTCACGTAACGACGAACTTGCTGAATTAGTTGATGACCTAGGCATTGAGAAGAAAAAAGCTTCCAATGAAAAGGCTCTTCAAGAAGATTCAAAACCAGTTGCAGAAATGCCTTTAGCTTCTAACGAAGCTGAAGTTAAAACTGTTGGGCAGCTATTTACAGAATCCGACGCTTACAAAAATTACGTAAGCAATGGCGTTAAAGGTGTTGACTCAAAAATTGAGACAAAAACAACTTTAAACACAACTGGTTATCCACCAGAGGTTTTACGACAAACCGGGATTCTAGAATCGGCTCTCAGAGACCCTAATGCTGTTATATCATTATTTGATGTAATCAACACAGACCAAAATGCTTTCTCATACCTTGAGGAAACAACCTTCACAAACAATGCTGCTGAAGCAGCTGAAGGTTCTGCTGTTGGTGAAGCTGCATTAGCTTTCACAGAGCAAACAGAAGCTATCCGTAAATTGGGTATATTTATCCCAGTTACTGATGAACTAGTAGCAGACGAAGCTGGTATCCAAGGATACATTAACAGTAGACTGCAAACAATGATTCGTCTAAGATTGGACAGCCAACTCCTTAGTGGAAATGGTACTGCTCCTAACTTAGAAGGTATCTTAGACGCTGGTAAAGCCTCAGTAGGAAGCACAGACTTTAGCGCCTATGCAGGAACTCTTGGTAAAATTGGTGCACTTTATGGTGCTATCACAGATATCAGAGTGAACGCATTCACAGAACCAGACGCAATTATCATGCACCCAAATGACTGGAATGACATTGTCACATCAGTCGGTGCTGATTTCGCTGGAACTTCATCCGCTGGATATGCAGAAAAGTCACCACTTTTCGTAGCAGCTGGTGGAATGGGCGCAGGTCCTTCAGCACAAATCTGGGGACTTAAAGTTATTCCTACTACCGCAATTGCCGCAGGAACTGTTCTTGTTGGTAAATTCGGTGGCGGTGAAGCTTGTAATGTTGTTATGAGACAAGGTATCGATTTAGCGGTAACAGATTCTCATAGTGATTATTTCACAAAGAACATGCTTGCTATTAGAGCAACAATGCGTGTTGGTTTCCCTGTTTACAGAGAAGCAGCTTTCCACAAACTAACAAATATGTAATATCTGTTAGTACGGAATTTGAAGATAGCCGGGTAAAACCGGCTTTCTTCTTTTTATAGGGTAAAATGATTTTATTATGTCAATTATAAAACCAGAAAAGACAATTTGGAAGATGAAGGATGGCTCCTTCTTCGAGGGTTCTCTAGCAGAATTACCTAAATCTGGTGCTTCAAAGATTGCACAAGCAGGAAAAGAAGTATCAGAGAAATGGTTAAAAGAGCAAGGTTGGAAAAGCACTTCTGACAAGAAGAAAAAAGCTCCAGCTAAAAAAGCAGCACCTAAGAAAAAAGTCGAAACCAAAGCTGTCAAACCATCCGAAGATAAATAAAGGAGTCTTAAATGGCTCTTTGTAGCGCTAGTGATGTAGAGACCTTTCTAGAGATAGATTTAAGTACTACCATTGAAGGTCACGTTACAAACACTTTCATACCATACGTTGAAGCTGCTATTAAGCGGTATCTTGGTCATGATGTTGAACAAGCAACGTTTGTAGAAACATTTGACGGTAATGAACAAAAAGATTTATTTCTAAGACACATACCTATTGCGTCTATTACTTCTCTTACTGAAGATGGTAATACACTTATCTCCGGTAATACTAAAGACTATGTTCATTATGATAATGGAAGACTTAATAGAATTGCTATACGATGGTCTGGAATCAAACCTAAAAATATAGTAGTTACTTATGTTGGCGGATATGCCTCAGCAGATATACCAGACCAAATAAAATTTACAGCTGCTCGTGCTGCTGCAAGATTAGTAATGACATCATTACAAGTCTCTGCAAAAGCAGACACAGGAGTAGTTCGTTCACACTTAGAAGATAATACATCAACAACAAACTTTGATGTAGCCATAACCGAGAGAGTAGGAGATTACGACGTAGCATTTGGAGATGTAGTTATACAGAATTTACAACCTGTATTAAGCAATTCAGATATGGCTATGTTAAACCCGTTTAGAAGCAGATTTTTTGTATAATTAGACTATGGTACATAGAAAAGCTCCGTCTCTGGAAGAAGCAACAGAATTCTTTACACAAGACCCCAGCAAAATGTTACAAGAATGGGCTGATGAATGGGGCGTAACACACGAAAGAGTTCGTCAACTTAGAATACAATCTGGAGTACCACAACGTGGTGCTTACAATGAGGAAACCGCAGAAGCTATCCTTGAGGTTATTAGAACAGGACGTGGTGGTTTAACTACACCTAGAACTTATGAAGAGGTGACAATTGGTTTAGAAAGATTTAAAACTTGGATACAAGACGAAGAAGGTTTACGTCAACGTGTAGAAGAAGCACAAAAAGAAGCCCTTAAAAATTTAAAAGACCCAATTGAGAAAGAATGCAAATACTGTCGTGAATGGTTAGCAGTAGAAGATTTTAAAAGAACACAAAAATATCTAGATGGATATACTAAATTCTGTATGCCCTGCCTAGCTTTAATAAAAGAAAAAAAAGAAGAACTCGGTGATGAAAAATTAAAAACATGTATTTCTTGCACAAAAGAAAAAAAGACATCTGAATTTAGTAGAAATCCTAATTCACAAGATGGTTATAAAATCTTTTGTAAAGATTGTCATAAAAATAATAAAAGGAAGATAAGAAGAAGAAATGCCCAGATATGAACATCAATGTATTCTGCATAAATGTTACTTTGAATTTGAAGTAACTTACTCAATACACGAAGACCCTTTAATTAAATGTCCTAAGTGTCAATCAGATACTAAAAGACTTATTAGCAAGAATGTAAGATTTGAAACACCTATAGATGTTGATTGGGAAAAAGACCCTAGTAATTTATCTGAGAAATCTTTTAAAAGTTATCAAAAAGCAAAGAAAATAAAATACAGATGGTAAAAGATGAAGGTACTGAAGAAGTACTACAAGGACCAAATAGATACTTTTTATCTTATAATTCTTATTCTGTAAATCCAGACCCTTTACATCAAAAAAGTTATGTAGTAAATTTATACGTCCCTTTGCGTGAATTAACTGTCGATAGACCCGGTGTAAAACAAATTATACCTATTCATCCCGATTGCAATACTCTTGATGTAGATAGTCAAGTGATAGACGATGTAAAATTATCAATCACAGAAGAGTTTGGCGAAAAAGGGTACTTTCATCTTAAAAATCAAGGTATAACTATATATGCAGATACAGTAGATATCTCAGAAGGGGTAAACAGAGCAGCTTTGACTATATCGGACGACAAGACACAGGGGATTATTGATGGTGCTAATTTGTATGAAATTATTCGTTCTATGTCAAAAGAAGATATAGGAAACAAAATATTTATACGAGTTAAGTTAATTACTGGATTTGAGCCTAAAGTTATACCAGAAATTATTAAGAGTTTAGATTCTAAGATAACAAACAAAACAGACATAACGATTGATGAAAAAGAACTTGACTGGCTTAAACAAATTGTAGATAGTACTGAATATGTAGATAAGATTGATTTGATAGACGTGCTTTGCTACATAAATTTATTGAGAAATAATGTTTATGGTACAGATTCAAATAACCAACCAACTATTTCTTACTGGAATAAACAAGAAGTTATTGATACATACAAGAGTGACCCAAATGTATTTAAAGCTTTTGCTCCGATTATTAGTGACATACTTTACCTACACGATTTCATAAATACAAAAACAATAGAGTTTTGGCCATCTAAGTTAGGAAGTCTAGGAAGTCTAGGTCTAGCTCTACCTTATAAGCAAAAAGCTTACGAATTCCCAATGATAGGTAAAAAAGAAGATTACAAATTCCATGAAGCTATTACTTGTATATTACTAAATGGTTTTAGGTGTTTTGTAATTTTTAATCTTGACAACAATGCACAATGGTCAAAAGATTTTTCCAAGATAGTAAATATATATGAACAACTGTGTGTAGAGCTACTAAATATTGTAAAAACATACAATAAAGAAACTGGATACAATCCTCATGTTCTAGGTAAGAACAATATGCTTTATAGCATAATTTATAAAGAAATGATGATGGGAGACATGCTTAACCAATTTTTATAACTTTTTGTTGTAAAATGTAGCCATGGGTTTAAAGAGCAGACATTTACCAGAGACAATTTCAATTCAATCTGTTTCAGACACAAACATAGACGAAAGAGGTTTACCTTCTGACTCTTGGGCAGATAGTGCTACAAGTATCAGAGCTAAATTTGAGTCATTAGGTGCTGAAGAGGATAGAGACGGACGTAATACTACTATTGAAACATTTAGAGTTTACATACAACCAAATGTTACAGTAACTCCGGGAGATAGGATGAACAGAAATGGAACATATCACGAAATCATTACAGTTCAACCTGTATTAGACAGATACGGAAAAGAGTGTTATAAATTTATTCAGTCTCTAGTAAGGACTTAATATGCCTAGCGACGGAATGGTCGAAGAATATATAAAAACCCAACAGGGTAACACACTAGGACAATCTGCGCGTAAATGGATAGATAATAAGTCCTATCAAGCTTTAACTAAAGGTAATAAACCTAAAGGCAAACAAACTAACACATTTCAAAACTTCTTATATAGATATGGTAAAACTTCTGGTACTTTGAAACAAATGCCGGGTGTTAGAAACCTAGGTGTAGTACAAAACTTTGCTAGTGCTCGTAACTTAATTTACCCAGCAGCTCGTATGATGGGTACTGGTAAGGCTATAACTAAAGCATTAGAAAGCGGTAAGCTTTCTCCTTTAACGGAAAGAGCCAGCCGTGTTGGTGTTGGTAAGTTATCTGGTTTAGGTATTAACGCATTAGTACAGCCTTTAGGTCTAGGACCTTTACCTTCTCGTATGCTTCGTATAGGTATAGGTAAAGGGTTGTCTTCAAACAGAAGATTTAGAAACTTTCAGAATAACGCTGTAGCTTTCGTTTCGGGTAAAATGAAAATTAATGGCTCAGCAGCTAATGCTCATATGAAAAAACAATACAATGTATTACAAAAAGCACAGATGATGTTAGTTCAAACAGAAATGAATATTAGAGCTTTTGCACCGGACGTAGCAAGTGGTCAGTTTTTACTAGGCATGACAGATGGTCCTGCTAAATATCAAAATCAGATTATTGACTTTGACAAAATGACTAAAAAATCAGAATTCAACAAACTGGGAGTAAAGAACTTAGCACCGGAAGATTCTAAATTTAAATATGAACACAGAGATGTATTTGGGTTCACAAAACCCGGTCAATCTTATCTTGCTCTACAAAACTCTATTATAAGAAGAGACTTTAAACCTACAATAGGAAAACATGTAAATAAAGGAACAGAAGCACATCCAGATTGGGATAAAGGAAGTTTCTTTGACGCAGAGATACAAGTAGGCGGAAGTCCCGATTTTCCATGGATATGGGCTGTAGAATTTGGTGGAAGCATACCGTATTATCAAAGAACTAGTCATCCAGATAAAAAAGGTTTTGGAGGTCAGTATAGCGGTAGAAAAGAAGATAAATATATACCTAAGACTAAATATATACAACCTACGTTTTTTGTCAGAAGAGCTATTGAAGTAGCAAGAAAGCAATATAAAAAAGCGTATAACTTAAGTAGTAAAGTTAATGTTGGTATGTCTAATTCTAAAAAATACTATAACGAGTGGCTAAGAATAGCTAAGCAAAGAAATCAGAAAACAGCTCTTAAGAAATATAAACCAGACTATCTTAAAAATACAAAAACAAATGACTTCCTTAGTGAACGTTATATGCTTGATAGAGAATCTAGAGGACATAGTTTCTTGTCTCAAATGGAGCAGAGAATACCGGGTCCAAGAATAGATTCAGCTCATGGCGCTTTTTACAGTAAAGAGTTAGCAGCAGAACTAGGTTTAAATGCAATACCAGAGAATATGAATATATCTATGACTGTACCACTAAGAAAGACTGACAATGCAAAAGTTGTTTCACAGGCAGCTAAAGTATTTATTGAATCTGGAGGCGGTAGCTTAACCGAAGGTGGAGAGAAATATAAGAAGGTATTTAACAAAGTAGGTAATTACCTATCAAAGCAAGCTGAATATAAGAATGCTCCTAAGAGATTATTAAACGATACAGAGAGATATATTAAGATATTTAACAATATGAACACAGGAGAAGACACTGCTAGAGGTGCTCGACGTGCTGAATTACTGAAAGAAGTATACAATTTATCTACCAAGCAGGATGGTAATAAGTTAATAATAAAAGCAAGAAAGCGTAGAAGTGACGCAGGCAGCTCAAAGAAAAAGGGTAAAAGACCTTATGTGTCTTTTCAAAGCATTCAAAGTCGAAAAGGACAACAATTAGCTAAGGATATGGCGAGTTCATTTGATGTTGATTCATTGTTCAATGACGCTCTTAACATGGATTTCGACTTTTAAGTGATATAATTTTCCAAATGGGTATAAAAGCAGTTGGCGTACAGCCAGACCAAAATGTTAACTTTCCGCCAGACGCGGAGATAGTTTTTCGCGAATGGGCAGTCAATACAGCAATTATTACAAATGTTGTTAGCACAAGAGTTGCTACGAGACTACCAAGAAATGCTGAATTACCCTTTTTAACTTTTTTCGCTACAGGAGGAAGTTTAATTAGTAACACAAGTGACGCAGCAATAGCTGGTGTTGTTTTTCAAGTAAATTGTTATGCAGGTAGATGGGGTGGAGCTAGTACTTCTCAACCAGATTATGCAACTGCTTATCAATTAGCAAATGCAGTTTATGAAGCAGCTTTTAAAACAGGACAAACTAGAGTTGTGACGCCAACATCAAATACAGCAGGTGTGATTGCTGGTTTTGAAGTCAATTCAGCTCCCGAAAGAATAGAAGAGACTGAAACAGGATTAGGACATTATCAGCTATCATTAACTATGTATTATAGAGGAACTGGCTAATGAGTAAAAAAAATAAAAAAGTAGAAGTAAAAATGAATCCTTTACTAAACAAGAGTAAAGTTCGCGACACCGTGAGCGGAATCGTGTTTAGTAGTGAAGAGTGGGTTGAAATAGACTCGGACATCTGGGAGCGCCTCAAAGAAAATAGATATAATCAAGGCGGAGAGCGCATAAGCGTCTTGATATCTAATGAGGAAGAACCGGATGACAAATTAACAGAGGAAGACAATGAATCTGTTGATGAGGTAGTGGAAGACTTCTTTATTGCTGAAGAAGAATAACCGGCAAAGCTGAAATCGACTTGAAAAAGTCGGCTGAGCTCAGCTGATTAAGTATAAGTATAAGATATGTTAGGAGATAACAAATGAGCTATAATACAACAGGAACAATATCTGAAGTATTAATTGGTACAGGTGTTCTCTATTTCAAAGATAGGACTACAAGTTCTTTAGCATTTCCGGGTGATGACGCTGCCGGAGCATGGGTATCCCCGACTGGGATGACACCAGCTTGGGAAGAAGTCGGATATTCGGAAGATGGCTGGACATTAGAAGTTGATAAAACTTTTGAAGATGTCATGGTCGCAGAAGAAGTAGACCCTATTAAAACTCTTAAATCAGCACAAGAAGTAAGACTTACAGGAGAGCTTTCACAAGCTGGACAAGGTAAGTTACAAATAGCAATGGGTGGCGGTACCATCACAGAAGACGAAACATCAAACTTCTCTTCTGGATACGATGTATATCTACCTCCATTGTCAGACTCTTTTACAGAGTATGCTCTTGTGTTACACACAGATGGTCCTGCCGGTGCAGACAGGCAATTCCACGTTCCTCGAGCAGTGAACGTTGGCTCTTTTGCTATGGCTCACCAAAAAGCTCCAGCTAAAGTAAGTTTGGCTACAGAATTTAAAGTTCTTGTACCAGACACAACTTTAAATGTTGGTAGCTCCGGCGGTGCGTACTATCTCTTCAGAGTTGTAGACAACACTAACGATACTGACGAGTTAGATATTAACTAAAAAATTAGATAGGAGAATATTAAAAGTGGTAAAATTTAAAGACTTTGATAAGGCTTTAGAAGCAGACAAAGAACCTTTGCAGATTAAAGTAGCAGGAAAAACTTACGAGTTACCCGCTACTTTACCTGCAAGAACAGTGTTAGCTCAAATGAAATATGCTAACGAAGGTGATGTAATCCCGATGGACTTATTACCAGAATGGATTGGCTCATTAGTGGGCAAAGAAACTCTGGATGATATGTTAGACAATGGTATGACTTGGGAGCAAATGAATGATTTGCTTTCTTACTTACTAGAAGCATACGGGTTAGCAGCACAACCGGAAGAAGAGGTTGAAGCTGAAGGGGAAGAAGAGGATTCCGAAGCCCCAAAATAAGTTGGTCCGTTCAAGAAATACTTGAACTCTATGGGCCAATAGAAGCAGACTTTCTTCACTTATATAACATTGAGTCACCACTTAATGTTGAATGGTTTCGTTTTTTAAGATTAATTTCTTTCATGCCAAATGAAAATTCAACATTCTATAACATACTTCGTAATCGTCAATTAGAAATGACTGAAGATGGTGAAGTTGTTAAAAAAGAACAAGCAGATACACATAGGTTAAAAATGGCCCTTCGAAAACAACATAACAGAGATAAACCGAGACAACGAGTTTCTCTTGATGATATTATGGGTGATATAGGAGGAGCAAGTGGCTAAATCTGGAGGTGTAGCTCCTTTTCTTGTTTCGTTCAAAGTAGACATGGACGACGCTACTAATAAGGCAGCGAAAGAAGCAAACAACTTAGCCTCTACGGTCATGGGTGCTTATGGTAAACTTGGCGGTCTTGCTGGTGCAGTAGGTACTACAGCATTAACAACATTAGCTGGCTTAGCTACAACTATGGCTTTTACAGTCGGTGCAGCTTCTAAATTCGAAGATTCTTTTGCAGGTATTAGAAAAACTGTTGACGCTTCAGAAGCAGATTTTAACCAATTAGCTGTATCTGTCAGAAAACTTGCAACAGAAATACCTATTGCAACTAATCAATTAAATGCAATCGGTGAACTTGGTGGTCAGTTAGGTATTGAATCAACTGGACTTCCAACATTTATTGAAACAATATCTAAATTAGGAGTAGCGACTAGATTATCAACTGAAACTGCTGCACTTGGTTTAGCTAGAATGAAAACTATTTTCCAGCTCGGAAATGAGGACATATCTAAACTTGCTTCTTCATTAGTTGACTTAGGTAACAACTTCGCAGCTCTTGAAGACGAAATACTTTCTACATCATTACGATTAGCAGCAGGTGCTAAAGTAGCTGGAGCAACAGCCGCGGATACTTTAGCAATTGCTACTGCTTTACAAGCTGTTGGTGTTCAATCACAAGCAGGTGGTACTGCCGTCGCACGTGTATTTCAGCAATTAACTGTAGCTATACAGGGTGGAAAAGAACAGCTTGATGTTTTCTCAAGAGTTTCGGGAGTATTACCAGAACAATTTAAACAATTAGCTGATAACAATCCAGCACAAGCATTTAATATATTTTTACAAGGACTACAAAGATTAAGTTCTGAAGGTGGTAATGTTGTCGAAGTTCTTGACGCATTAGGTTTAAAACAACAAAGAACCATTCGAGCTTTGTTAGCTCTATCTGAGGCAGGAGACCTAGTTACTGAAACATTAGCTAGAGGTAATGCTGCTTTTGAAATTAATAATGCTCTTAACGAAGAGGCTGCTAAACGATTCGAGACTTTAAAATCACAAACAAAGTTGATGAAGAATGCTTTTACAGAACTTCGTATAGAAATAGGTAATACATTCTTACCACTTGCAAAAGCATTGACACAAACACTTACTGGTGTTGCACTTGCAGCAGCAGATGATGAGAAGAGTGCTGAAGTAGGTTTTACTAATATGTCTAATTCTATGAAAGTTCTTACTGCTGGTTTTGCAACACTAGGTCTTGCTATGGCTATGCCTATATTCAACTTCTTTAAATTTATATCTATACAAGCAAAAGTAGCTTCTCAGACAAGTAAGGCGGCAGTAGCTCTTTCAGAACTTACAAGACAAGAAATAAAACAGCTTGCTTTAAGTAAGAGTACGGAAGCCCATGCAATCAAAGCTCGTAAACTAATGGGTAACCAGACAATGGCGTATATGAGAATGACCCAAGGACTACGAATGATGTTACCTCAACTTGCTCTTGCAGCAGCAGCTATAGCAGTCTTCGGTATGGCAAATGCTAGAGCAAATAAAAATTCCAAAGCTTCAGCAAAAATATTTTTTGAAACTGCTTCTGCATTCGTACCACTACAAAGTAAATTAGAAGAAAAACAAGCAGAATTTAATAAATTGCAAAATGAAGGTTTCTCATCAGATATATTAAAAATATATAAAAAAGAATTAGAGATTATTAATGAAGAACTTGAAGATATAAATATTTCTGGTGTTAGAGCATTTATGAACATACCTAAGTTTATGAAAGATATATCTGTAAAAGAAGCAGAAAAAATATCTACTGCATTTAGCGTTTTAGGTAATCAATATAAAGCTTTAGGAGACTTGACACAAGACCCAATAAAGATTGAAACAGTTCAAATAAGCGGTACAGAAGTTGAATTTGATAGTAATCAAGGAGGAAGTGGTTTAAGTTTTGTTAAAAATACTCTTGGAGAAGAAGGAGACTTAGCAGAAGAGTTAGCAAAAGCTATAGGTGTAGAATTGCAGATAGTAGAAGATTTACTAGCTAAAGGAGATTTGACAGGATTATTACAACTTATTTCCGTTAAAGGATTAGATGACGCTACGATTTTTGCTAATGCAGGAAATGTTATAAATGACACTGTAACTAATATCGAAAGTGCATTCTCAAGAGCGGAAGCTGGTTCAGATGAATTTACAAAAACACAAAAGAGGCAATTAGGATTTTTAAATAACCAAATCCCCGCTTTATCAGAACTTGGTGTTCGCATGAGTAGAATTGATAAAGAACAAGATTTCTTAGCGGAGAGTGCTCAAACATTAGTTGACAGATACAATGCTATGCAAAAAGAAACCGGCGATACAACTATTACCTTAGACGAATTTATTGGAAACTCAATCACAGCTGATAAAGTTATTAAAAAAGTATATGGAAGCACCGATGTAGCAACAGATAGTGCAAAAGCTTTTGGAGAAGTTGTAATAGATGTTACTAATTATATCAATGACCAAATAGACAAAATGGGAGAATTGGGAACAGCTTATAGCAAGTTAAGTCAAGTATCATTTATATCCCCAGATGATATTATTGCGGGAGCACAAGAACTAGAAGATAGAGTATCGTTCATTACTAATGCTATAGCAATATTAATCAGTCAAGGACAAGTCGGTTTAGCTTCACAAGTATCAAGTATAGAAGACACTGGTGAAGCATTTGGTACAGCTGTTGCATTTTTGCGAGGACTCGGGGATGAAAATTTATCATCAGCGTTTGCAGACCTTAATCAGCAGTTTGTTGATAGTAATGCAGAACTTTCGGGTATACAAGGAACTGGTGAGCAAGTAACTCAAGAGCTTAGAGACCAAATACTTGAGACTAACGGATTGAATAGTGTACAAGTAGCAAATGCACAAATCAATTTTGATAACCTACAACTAGTCAAAGCTGCAACATCGGCAAGAGAAGATGAACTTAACGCTTTATTGTCAATGTTCCGAATGACGGAAGATATCAAAAAACGAAATAGAGCAATAAGAGATACTCAACAAGAAATTGCTGAACTGCAACAAGATATAGTCTTTGGTGATATTCAAATAAGTCTTAGAAAGAAGGAACAGTTAGAAGTAGATTTAGCACGTGAAGCTGTTCTAGAAGCTATAGATAAATTTGGTAAAGAAGGAGTCGTTACTGCAAGCGAAGAGCTTGAAATATTACAGATGAGCCTTAGTTTAGATAAGATGAGAGACAAATTAAGCAGTAAGATGACTGCACGTCAAAAGAAATCTTTACGAGACAAAGAAAAAGAAGTTAAGTTCCTAGAACTAGCAGTAGAACAGGGAGTTGCTGACAACTTAGACCTAGACGCAGCAAGAGAAGAACTTGAAGAAATGCGTAATCCAATGTCTGAGGTTGAGAAGAAAATCTTAAACTTGCAAGTTAAAGCAGCTGAAGCAGAACTAGCAGCCGCTAAATCTAGAGCAGAAGGATTATCACCAGATATAATTTCTGCTATTGAATCTTACAATGACCAATTAAAAGTACAGCCGGAAAGATACCAAAAAATTGCTGACGCTACTTCTAAATACAATGCAATGGTCGCAGAGAATAATATTAAAATAATGCAAAATGGTATAGAGATAGATAAACTAAGAAGAAAGTATCCAGACCTTAACAACATGTTTATGGGTCTAGCTAAAGAGTTAGGAATACCTACTTCATACGTTCAAGAAGTATTGGTAGCAATGGATACAGAGATGGCCGGATTTATCTCATATCAAGACCAAGCAGTAAATAACTTTTTGAATAATACTACTGCTGTTATGAACCATACTAAAAACGTTATAAATGAGATATCTGAAGAAATGAGAACAAATAATATCTTTAACGGAATACAAATGTTTGCTAACCCTCATTACCAGCAGACCCAAAACCAAAGTGGTACGATGGGAGTAATTGGTCAAGGCGGATACTATACCGGTAGAAGAGTAGATATGCAGAATTACACAGGTGGTAACGTTCCTATAGGTAGGTCATCACTTGTAGGTGAAAGAGGACCAGAAGTTATTATGTCAACACCGAGTGGTACATCAGTATTCTCTAATAAAACAGGTCAAGGAACTGGTGGTGTTACAGTAGAGAATATGAAAAAAAATATTACTGGATTACCAGCAGACCCAATAACAGCTAGAAAAATGGCTATGAATATTAGAAAAGAACTTACCAAGCTAGAAAAAGAAGGAACATCCGGTACAGGTTTGAGGAATAGGTAATGTTTGCAAAAATAAAAGATAATATAGGTTTGATAGCAACTGCTATTGCTCTTATGGGAACAATAGGAACAGGTTTATCTACTGCTACTGAAATCGTTGACACACTTAAAGGCATAGATAACAGAATGAATCAAGTTGAAGTAGATTTTCAAATGCTAAAAGAAAGCACATTCGTACAAGGCGATATAGCTGTACTGTTTGAAAAAGTTCAGAAACTAGAAATAGCTAATGATACTAACCAATATGTCCAAATTGAAAAATGGGAATGGGACGATATCAAAATACAAATTACTCGTCTTGAAACACAACTTATAGACCAAGACCAAGACTTAAATGTAGTTAGAGAAATACAAACTAGACTTGCGTGGATAGAAGCGAACTGTTGTAGATAATGATTGATAATAAAGAAAAACATTATTTAAAAGCTTGTAAATCAGACTGGAATTGCGGCGAATACTTTTATGGACCTAAATACAGTATGTGCAAACAATGTAGAAATAAGGAGATGTGCTAATGGCGAATGACCATCAAGTTACAATAGGACATTTAAGTTTTACTTCTCCACAGTCCTTATCTCATAGTGCAATGGACGGAACTAGAGATTTAACAATTAGCGGTATTCTTGCTCATACAAACGCTACTGGTCTTGATGTCGAAGAAGTAAAGTATATTAGAAATGAATTAGAATCTATGGCTAAGAATGGACACTTCCATCCTTTTACTTATACAGGTGATACAGCACTTAAGGGTTATGTAAGAGTTAATTCTTCTGATGTAACTATAAATAGATATGGCGGAGCAGGTTTTGGTTATAACATTTCACTAGCTTATTTAGGTAACCCGGGTGAGATACGATTTGAATCACAGTTTTCTGGAGCTATATTAGAAAATAATCATAGTGTGAGTTCTACTGATTCACAATTCTTCTCTCCTCCGAGCGGAGCATTCTCAGTACATATACCAGCAGTTGGTACAGGTACATCTCCTTCTGTTGAAGAAAGAATAGCTGAACATGGTACATCAACTACTACAATGCAGTTTTTCTCTGGTAGTAATATTAGAAGTAATAATATAGAGTTTGAATGTAATCCAGAAGATTATTTAAAGGGTGCAGTCAAAATATCAACAAACGGAAAAGTAAGAAATGGCTTACTAAGTCCTAACCTCAATGTTGACCAAGCAACTATAGAAAACGGATTAGTTAAATTTACTTTGACTAATAGCAATACAGAATCAAGATTTACAGTTTCTCTTTGGGAAAACGACGACTATCGTAGCGTAAAAGAATTCGCAGTTAGTAAGGGTTCTTCTCAAACAGAGTGGGATGGATGGAACACAGTACAAATAATTAAAAATTATGCTGAGTGTGGAACTTTAAGGTTCACATCACAAGCAAATACTGATGGTAGTGGTAGGTTAACGTTTGATGTATCGTTAAGAAGAGGCGCAAGATTTTTTAGTATTGTGATAAACTCTTATGGTACAGCCGATGAAATACATTTAGAGAGAACAACAGCAGAGGCTAGTACTGCTGGAACAGGTTATATAGTATCTTCAAGCAATGATTCTGAAGGTAACTATTTCATCTTAGGCTCTCCAACTACCTTTAGTACAGACTTGACTAATGGTGGTATACACCTTACGGGAACTCAGATGAAAGCTTTTCTAGGTTATGTTCTAGATGGTTCTTCAGCAGCTGGACAAAATACAGCAGATAATATGCGTGACGCATATCTGGACAGCATATATGAGTACGTAAGGATAATTAAGTCATGAGTGTAAATGAAAAGTTAATGGCTCCCGGTACGTTTAATGTGTACCTCAGCTTAGAAACAACACCCAATTCAATCTTAAATACAATAACTCCTTGGGGTAATATTGTTTTAACTTCTACACGAGTAAATCCTTCAGAGTTTACTGACGCACAACTTAGAGATATGGCTAGGTATGTTGGTATTGTACAAAATCAAGCAATTACAGAAGAAGGCATAGAAATTGCAGGTATAGGTATTCTTGGATATCTAGGTGATACTGATTCAAGAGGAATGGTATTAGCTAGAAATGCAGGGGTTGGTGCTGTTAGGTCTTACACCAGAGATACTCTTGACGATGTTTTAGATAGAAGCGGTTCAACACCTTATGGTATTTTACGTGGAGAAGACGCTACACAGAAAGCAGTAAGAAAAGGTTCTGTTGTAGAAGTACAGTATGATAATACAGTTTTACTTTTAAATTATGAAGGTAGTGATGGAGATACAACTACTTCTGATGGTTCTGTATTTACATCTAATCAACTTGTAACTTTTAGTGGTACTGCTGATATATCAACAGACCAAGCACAATTTGGTAGTACAAGTCTTAATTTAACTACAGACGGATTTGTTACTGTAGCTGATAGACCAGAATTAGATTTAACTTATCAAGAGTTTACTTGTGAGTGGTATGAATATAGAACATCATCTAGTGGTAATCCTACCGTATGGGCTAGAAACAACGATACATATTCACCATGGATATTCGGTAAAGCCGTTAACGGAAGAAACAAAGCTTTTATTACTCACGATGGTAATGGGTACGGAACAGGTGATGACTTAAATATGGATATGGGTTCTATTGATTTAAACCAATGGAATCACTTTGCTATATCACACAAGGGTGATTTATTTAGAACATTTAAAAATGGAGTACAAGTAGCAGAAGTAGATAGACCAGATTTGTTTGTTAGAGTAAGTTCTGATTCTTTACAAATTGGTAAAGGACAAGACGGAAACTTTTTTGAAGGTTATCTTGATGGAATGGTTATTACTAGAGGTAACGCAAAGTATTGGGACGCGCCATTTCCCCTTAGTGCTTCTGCACCTACAGCTACTACAGAGAACAAAACATATACAGGTAAGCATTACATGGAATCAGCTTACAAGTCTTTAAAAACAATTTGTACATCTTTAGACGCAGAATTTAAAATGCAGAATGACGGTACTATTGATGTAGGACCTCGTACTTCATTATTTACAGGTCACGAAGATAGTGAACCTACTGGAATGATTGTAAGAAGACTATCTGGTTTAGACGCAGGTGTTAAAGGTTATTCTGGTGCAGACTTAAAAACAGAGTTTAACGCAGAAGACTTTGTTAGTCGTGTCGAGCTAATTGCTTCTAACTATGGTAAAGAAATAAACTTAGGACAAGCAGACGCAAAAGATAACCCTTACAAAGATTTACACGGTAATGAATTAGAAAGAATACAGATACTCTCTGAGAATGAAGTACCAGACTCTATGCGTAATATTAGAGCAGAAGCATACCTAAATGAATACAACAAAGTTCAGAGAACTTTATCTGTAGGCCTAGAAGACTATGACTTATCTGGAGATATAGGAGTAGGAGATGTTATCTTTGTCTTTGACCCAGAGGTTGGTTTCGAAGATACACAAGATGAGGCTACATTAGAAAACAGAGATAGGCACGAGATAGCTTATCAAGGACAAATTTTAAACCCTGTCAAGATTCGTGTTATGGGTCTCTCATTCCCTATTTCAGACAGTATGGGAGTGTTTTACAGAAATAGTGAAGGAGTCTATACAGATTTAACAGACTATGTGTCTTTTGAGTCTGGAGTAACACAGGTAGAAGTAGGTTCTACAAGTCCTAATATAAACGAAGACCTTAGAGCCTCAGCCTCAGTAATTGCGGTTGGAGGTACGAATGAGTTTACAGTACCAGACGCACCTACAAGTTTTGCAGCTGCTAGTGGTACTTATCAAGACGGAGCAGGTAGACCTTTTGCTTTTGCTAAATTAACTTGGAACGAACCAACAAACACAGATGGCTCAAGAATTACTGATGGTAATATGTATCGAGTTAGATACAGACAAGTTACAGATGTTGACGGAAACAATCTTATTGATAGTAATGACAATCAAGTTACTGACTATGAATATTTAACAGTAGAGTTTGGTACAACTGCTGTAGTTATAAAAGGTTTAGGTCCAAACAACACTTATGAGTTTGGTGTTGCCTGTATTGACAACTCTGGTTTTTCTGGAGGATTTGCTGTCATTACTGCTTCACAAATGCCTGCCGACGCAACTATACCACCCGAACCAACAGCTCCAACAGGGTCTTTTGGTTCTATTGCTGCTAGTGCAACTAAAGTACAAATAACACATAAACTTGGTGCTGCAAAAACTGTTGCTGGTGCAGTTATATCTAGCCCTTCAAACTTTACTTTACCAAGAGATATAGACCACTTAAATGTTTATCGTGGTCTGACATCAAGCTTTACAATTAGTTCTACTAACTTTGTTGGTGAGATAGCTGCTAGAGCTGGACACATTGACGGAAGTATTCCTGCAATAGCAACATTTGCTGCCTCAACCGCTGGTACTGCTTTTTATAGAGTTACAGCTGTTGACGTAGCAGGTAATGAGTCTGACCCATCTACCGCAGTACAAGTAGAAGAAGAATTAATATCTACAGCATTTATTGATGACGCAACAATTACTACCGCAAAGATTGGTGACTTAGCAGTTACAGACGCAAAGATAGATACACTTACTGCTGCAAAAATAACAGCAGGAACTATTAGCGGTAAAGAAATTATTATAGATACAGATAGTTCTGACCCTTCAAATCCAGTACTCGGAACAATAAGAAGTGATAACTATATTACAGGTAATGCTGGTTGGATTATAAAGTCTGACGGTTCTGTTGAGTTTGAGACAGGTACATTTAGAGGAGATTTAGACGCAGCTGGAGGTAGTTTTTCTGGAAACTTAAGTGCAGCAGGAGGTAACTTCACAGGAACACTTTCTGGTGTAGATGGTAACTTTACAGGAACAATTACTGCAAATCAAATATCTGGTGGAACTATTAACGCTGACATTTTAGATGGTGGAACAATAGATGGTTCAAGTATAAATCTAGGTAGCGGAACATTTACAGTAGATACTAACGGAGCTATGGTTGCTTCATCTGCGACTATCGCAGGAACAATAAATGCTAACTCTGGAACTATTGGTGGAACAAGTATAAATGCAAATACTTTAGAGGGTAGTTTTGATACAAACAATTCAACAGGTTACCAACTAACTTCAAATGCTGCAACATTTCATGATGTCACTATTACAGGTACAGTGACTGGTGCAAGCCTTGATGGAACTATAGCCGGAACAATAGCTACTGCTAACTCTGGACAAAGGGTTGAAATATCAAGTGGCGCTAGTGAAATAATTCAGTTTTATAGCAACAATGGTCAATCCGGATATATAGCAGATGTATCTGGAGATTTAACATTACAAGCAGAAATGAACTCAGCCGTTGCATTATCTGGTGGAACAAATGGAATAAAATGGTCTGGTCCTGCATTTTTTGAAGATGGTGGTAGTTACTCAAATACAACAAATACAAACTTTGTTGTAAGAGCTACTGCAAATGGTAAACCATATTGGGGAAGCGTTCCTGCAAGTGCAGGTGTTACAGCTTTACAGGTAAATGGTAATAATTTATCTATTAATGCTAATACAGGTTCTATAGTTTTACAAGATAATCATTCAAGCAGTCATCATGCTAGTTCTGACCATACAGGAAATGGTAATACCAACTTAGCAACTCTTTCTTACGTAAACACAAGAGGATTTACAAGCAACACAGGTAATTCTAACTTAGGAACTCATGGTAATGGTGACCACAACGATTTAGGTTTTGGTAATTCTAACTTAACTTCAAGCGCTGTTACTGCTTTAATAAATGGAAACATAGCAGTTTTT
>Ga0206124_10000786_pt1 | contig 25578 bp, 22 predicted proteins | sample Helgoland_Spring_3_FD_148671 | JGI IMG/M metagenome (GOLD analysis project Ga0206124, IMG submission 148671) | Pelagic subsurface seawater microbial communities from Kabeltonne, Helgoland, North Sea - Helgoland_Spring_Bloom_20160321_2 | ecosystem: Environmental > Aquatic > Marine > Epipelagic ... | reverse complement strand
GATAAATTATGGGTAACTCTAGATCAACAGCACAATGGAAAGAACTGGATGCAAAAAGTCATCTTCATCCTTTTACCGACTTCAATGATTATCAGCAAAATCATGGTCGGATTATTGAGCGGGCTGAGCATATCTACATCTATGACACCGATGGTAAGCAGATGCTTGATGCTATGTCGGGGCTTTGGTGTTGCAGTTTAGGTTATAGTCAGCCAGAAATTGCAGAGGCTGTGAACGCCCAATTCCAACAATTACCTTACTACAATAATTTTTTCCAGTGCAGCAATACTCCGGCGGTAGAACTAGCCGATAGACTTGTCAAAATGACTCCTGAGCAGTTCACCCACGTGTTTTTTACTAACTCTGGTTCTGAGGCGAATGACACAAACATCCGTCTAATTCGTCGCTATTGGGATATTAAAAAACAGCCCAAGAAGCGCATTATTTTGGCGCGCACCAACGCCTACCATGGAAGTACTATCGCTGCGGCAAGCCTCGGCGGTTTTGAATTCGTACACAATCAATTTGAAACCCTCCCCTATGCGCAACATATCGCTGATCCAAACTGGTACAACAATGGTGGAGATTTAAGTCCAGATGAATTTGGTCTTTATGCGGCTCGCGAATTGGAAAAACGAATTGATGAACTAGGCGAAGAAAATATTGCCGCTTTTATAGCAGAGCCTATTCAGGGAGCAGGGGGCGTTATCGTTCCGCCTGATAGCTATTGGCCCGAAGTACGACGAATTTTAAATGAACGAGATATTCTGTTTATCAGTGACGAAGTTATTTGTGGCTTTGGACGCACCGGGAGTATGTTTGGATGTGAAACCTATGGTATGAAGCCTGATCTACTAACATTCGCTAAGGCGGTTACCAATGGATTTCAGCCTCTTGGAGGAGTAATGGTTAGCGATAAAGTAGCAGACGTCATTACCAATGACGGAGGCGAATTCGGGCATGGATTTACTTATTCTGGACACCCAATTGCTTGCGCTGCCGCCTTGGCAACCTTAAATATTATGGAAAGAGATAATTTTGTCGATCACGTAGCTACTGATGTTGGACCTTATTTGCAAAAACAATGGGCCGCACTTGGTGACCATCCTATTGTCGGGCACGTGCGTGGTGTCGGCATGCTCGGCTCAATCGAGTTAGTACGCAATAAAGAGACTCGCGAACGCCTTGAATCTGAGCAAAAGTCTGGTGGCATTTGTCGTGAGTTTTGCGTCGCTAATGGTTTAATTATGCGCGCAGTAGGGGATTCGATGATAATCTCGCCGCCTTTTGTCAGTAGCCATGAAGAGATCGACCTACTAATTACCCGAGCCACCAAGTCTTTAGACCAGACGGCTGAGCACTACTCTATATAAGACGTAAATATTAAATTCTGGACTAGACCAATGAGTCCCTTCAGAATAGAAACTAATCGATGTAAAAATAGGACATTGTAATGGCAAGTGATTGGGGGAAATTTAACTGGGAAGACCCATTCAACCTCGACGAGCAACTCACCGAAGAAGAGCGTTTAATACGCGATTCTGCTGCTAGTTTTGCTGCAGAAAAATTAGAACCAAGAGTCACTCAAGCATTCCGAGACGAATCTACAGATCGCAAAATTTTTAATGAAATGGGTGAGCTTGGCTTGCTCGGTGCTACCATCGACGGATACGGCTGTCCCGGCGTGAGTTATGTTAGTTACGGACTAATTGCGAGAGAAGTTGAGCGCGTAGACTCCGGTTATCGGTCAATGATGAGCGTTCAATCAAGTTTGGTGATGTACCCCATCTATACCTATGGTACCGATGAGCAAAAAGAAAAGTATTTGCCCAAGTTGGCCTCTGGAGAATGGGTCGGTTGTTTTGGCCTCACTGAGCCTGATGCCGGTTCTGATCCGGGTGGTATGAATACTCGAGCGAAGAGTGTCGATGGGGGTTATCTCATTTCTGGTTCAAAAATGTGGATCAGCAACTCACCTATTGCGGATGTCTTTATTGTTTGGGCGAAAACTGACGATGGGGTGATTCGTGGGTTTATCCTTGAGAAAGGTATGAAAGGGTTATCTGCTCCTAAGATTGAAGGTAAATTGGCACTACGAGCATCTATTACCGGCGAAATTGTTATGGATGAAGTTTTTGTCGCCGATGAGCAGTTAATGCCAAATGTGCAAGGTCTCAAAGGACCCTTTGGTTGTCTGAATTCAGCTCGCTATGGGATTAGCTGGGGGGCACTAGGCGCGGCCGAAAGCTGTTGGCATGCGGCGCGGCAATATACGCTAGATCGAGTGCAGTTCAATCGACCTTTAGCTGCTAACCAACTGATCCAATTTAAACTCGCTAATATGCAAACCGACATCAGTCTCGGCCTGCAAGGATCCCTCAGAGCAGGCCGTCTAAAAGAACAGGGCAATTTAGCTCCCGAATTGATTTCGCTATTGAAACGTAATAATTGCAGTAAAGCTCTTGAAATAGCTCGAATAGCCAGAGATATGCACGGTGGTAACGGCATTTCAGATGAATACCCTGTGATGCGCCACATGCTCAATCTTGAAGTCGTTAATACCTATGAGGGTACGGCTGACGTGCACGCTTTGATTTTAGGTAGAGCACAGACAGGCATCCAAGCTTTTAGCTAGGTCAATAAATAGTAGGGAACACCATGGCGGGACCACTCAAAGGTTATCAGGTGCTCGATATGAGCCGAGTATTGGCTGGCCCCTGGGCAGGGCAATTACTTGGTGACCTAGGTGCTGACGTGCTGAAAATCGAACGGCCAGAAGTTGGTGATGACACTAGACATTGGGGGCCCCCTTACCGAAAAGACATACAGGGCAAAGATACAAAAGATGCTGCTTACTTTTTTTGCGCCAATCGAGGTAAGAAATCTGTCACCGTCGACATAACCCATCCCGAAGGACAGGAAATTATCCGTCAACTAGTTTTACAAACAGATGTCTTGATTGAAAACTATAAAGTCGGTGGTCTAGCAAAATATGGCCTTGACTTCGATTCACTCGCAGCGATAAACCCAAAATTAGTCTACTGCTCTGTTACTGGGTTTGGCCAAACTGGGCCCTATGCCAATCGACCAGGTTATGATTTCTTGATCCAAGGTTTGGGTGGGCTTATGAGTATCACTGGCGAGCCCGATAACCCAGATACTAAAACCGGCGGACCAGTCAAAGTAGGTGTTGCAGTTACTGACCTCTTCACAGGCCTTTATGCGGCCAATGCCATCCAGGGGGCACTACTTGAACGACACCACTCTGGATTAGGTCAACACATTGATCTTGCTTTACTCGATGTCCAAGCCGCGGTGCTGGCTAATCAAGCAAGCAATTATCTGATTGGCGGAACCGTCCCAGGAAGGCTGGGCAACGCGCATCCTAATATCGTCCCCTATCAAGCGTTTGCTACCTCTGATAGTTTTATTATCATCGCTGTTGGTAATGATCAACAGTTTGCACGTTTCTGCAAAGTAATACACTCAGCATCACTAGCCAAAGATGACCGATACAAAACCAATGCTAATCGGGTCAACAACCGGCAATCTCTATGCGAAAAAATTCAGATGCAACTGAAACTGCATGACAGTCAACACTGGCTCGAGGCTTTTGAAGAAAGCAATGTTCCTTGTGGACCCATCAATACCATTGATCAGGTATTTGAAGATCCCCAGATCATTGCCCGACATATGCTCATTAATATCCCTGATAGTCGCAGCGGCAATTTGAATGTGGTGGGCAACCCCATAAACTATAGCCGATCGGACATTGAATATGACTTATCTCCTCAAGAGCTGGGAAACCAAACCGAATCCGTTTTAAGAGATTATTTGGAATATTCTGAATCTAAGATTCACTGCTTAAAACACAACAAGATCGTTTAGTTGTTTCGAAAAACAATGTACTAACGCTTTCCATTTCACCTCTCCATTTATGATGAAATTCTCCAATTTATGACTTTTAGCAAAAATGAATCATGCAGGTAGCGCAAAAAAATCGCTTTAAACGAGCAAAAACTACTTTTTAAAGCCCAAACTAACATCTTTGGATGTAAAATCATCTTTTTGAACTAAAACGCCCTTCAAATCTAAAAAAGCTACTTTTACCTAAGATTCCAGCTTCAATTAGTTAATCAAAATAGTTTATTTTCCTATAATTGAGTGTATGATCACGAGGAAGCGCAATTTTAATCGAATGTTTTTCGGGTTAAAGTTGCAGTTTATGGTCTTTTGAGTTTCGAAATTTTTAAAAATTCGTTGCTTTAGGCTGAAACTTTGTACGTAAACCTTTCTGTTTGAAAGTTTAAATTAAATTGTAATCTTGGGGAGTAACATATGAACAAAAACAAAATGTCTATGGCTGTCAGAAGTGCCATGGGAATTGTCGCTATTACCGGCGTTATGGCTACAGGCGGCGCCTATGCTCAGGAGGAATCAGCTGAAGTTGAAGAGGTCGTCGTCCTTGGTTCTAGAATCAAGCGTACAACCAACACTGAATCTCAGACTGTAATTTCGATCACTGCAGCGGATATGAAGCTAACAGGTGAAGTAACTGTTGCTGATGCACTTCGATCATCAACGCTCAACTCACTGGGTTCTTTCCGTGAGTCTTCTGGTAATAGCGCTCAGTCTAATGCAACCTTTAATCTCCGTGGAGCTGGTGCAGCTCGTACGGCTATTCTGATTAATGGTCGTCGTACCGTAGGATCACCTTCTTTAGGTGGTGGCGGTTCGGTTAACCTGAACATGATTCCTATGTCATTTGTAGAGCGTATTGATATTCTAGCCGATGGTGCTAGTGCTGTTTATGGCTCTGATGCGGTAACTGGTGTTGTTAATATCGTTCTCAAGAGCGGTTATGACGGTGCAGAGATCGGTGTTTCCTATGGTGAGCGAGCTAAAGATGACGGTTCTGAGCACAGATGGTCGTTCTTAACTGGTGCTCAAGGTGATAAAGGCTCAGTAACCTTCGGTATTGAAGCTGATAAGCGTGACCCTGTATTTGATAAGGATCGCTCCTTCACTGCAGCTCGCTATTCAGATCTTGATGGTGATGGATACATCACAGGTTATGCGGAAACTGAAGGCATATCTTTCTATGCAACTTCTCTGATTAACCCGTTCTACGATCCAGCCATTCCTTACAGTGAAGATAACCCTGATTCTTGGTATGTTAACCCAGGTAATAACTGTGTTGATGATGGTGCCTTCCAAGGCCCAATGAAGTCTGACCTAGTATTTGGTCCTGATACAGGATTCTACTGTGGTTACGCCTATGCCAACGTCTCTGCTAACAGAGCATCGACCGAACGTATTAACTCTTATGTCAATGCTGACTATCAAGTTAGCGATGACGTCGAAGTGTTTATAGATGCTATTTTCTCTAACACTGAGTCATTTGGTCGTTATGCACCACCAGCAGCTCCAGGAACTATGCTTGCGAGCAATCCAAAGAACCCATTTGGACAAAATGTTTCTGGTTACTTCCGTTGGACTGATATCGGAACTCGTGACAACGTGGTAAATGACACGCTAATCGACGTCAATGTGGGTATGCGAGCTGACTTAAGTGATGCTCTTTCATTTGAAGCTTACTACACTTACTCTGACTATCGTTCTACTTCAATTGGTAAGTACTACCTAAGCTATGGTGGTTTTGCTGAGAACGTTCTTTATGATATCAGCGACTTAGATACCTATAATGCGAACCTTAAAGCAACAACATTGAATGATGATCGTCAGAACTTGCAGAAGCTCTTTGCAGGTTTGCAGTGGAACATGTTTGAAATGGCCGGTGGTATGGCATCAACTTACTTTGCTGTAGAAACATTCGACGTGGATTATCGTGCTGATGTAGATGCGCAATCTGAAGCAGGTCTTGTGGGTGGTTCAGCAGGTAACTCTGCTCAAGGTGACCGCAGCGTTAAAGCGCTCTCTGTCGAGACGATCTTACCTGTGACTGATTACCTCACGATCGATGCTGCCGTTCGTTATGATGATTATGATGATTTTGGTAGCGAAGTGTCTCCTCGTTTGGGTGCTACTTTCACTATGATCGATAACTTAGTCGTTAAAGCCTCCTATGGTCAAGGATTCAGAGCACCGGATCTTTCTGACCTTTACGGCGCCACTGCATTCTCAGCTTCATCAGGTACCGACTACTACGGTTGTCAGTTAGATGGCGTTGCAGAAGCAGATTGTCCTGATCGTCAGTTTGATACCTACATTGGGTCAAACCCAGATCTTGGCGCAGAAACGTCTGAGACTATGTCTTTTGGTATGGAATATACCTACGATGACAACTGGGTTGGTAGTGTGAACTACGTGATTCTTGAGCTTCAAAATGCTGTAGAGCAGGTAACAGCTCAAGATATGTTGAACGTAGATTTCAATACCGGCGGTAATAACCCTCTGGTAACTCGATCTGCAACAGGATCTGTTATCGAGATCTCTGCTGGATACCAAAATGCCATTAATGATGTGCAGCGTAAGTCCGTTGACTTTGCATTGCGCGGCGATATCTGGGAATCAGATGAGTACGGTTCTTTCCGCTTTAGAGGTGAAGCCACTAAGTATCTTACTTATGAAACTGAGAGCCAATTTGGTTCTGGTATCTTAGGTGATGCGGTTGATAGCCTTGGTTTCCCAGAGTGGCGCACAAGTGCCCTTGTCAGTTGGACAATGGGAAATTGGGCAGCCAACATCAGCACCTCCTACATCGGAGAGTCTGAAAGTGGTTCTGGTGAAGTTCAGTGGGATTCGTGGAAAGAGCACAACCTAAACGTCTCTTATGACTTTAGCGAGTACGGCGAACTCACCGTTGGTGCCAACAACCTAACTAATGAAGATCCACTGCTTGATGCTTCTGGCTCACAAGCAGATGAGTATCAATACCCAATTCTTGGTCGTGTAGTTTATGTTGATTACACTATTGAGCTATAAGGTATCTGTTAGTTAAGCAAGTAAGATAAAGAGCCCGCTTAGGCGGGCTCTTTTTTTTGAGGAAAAAAAATGGATGCTTGGGGCAATTTTTGGCAAAAAGGTCACAGTACTACCTTTGGTGAGTACTACGCCGATGGCTATACTAAAGGATATATCTCACAGTGGTGGGAAACTATTCTTGAGACCCACAATAAAGATGATTTATCCATACTAGAAGTTGGCTGTGGCAATGCCTCTCTGCTTCCTTGCACCTTAGATTATAAAGTTAAAGGCCACTATTATGGCGTTGATGCTGCAAAAGTAACGCTATCAGCGGCGGTTGAAAAACGTATCAATGGTGACTTGGCCGTATCACTGACTAGTAACAAGAAAATCGAAGAATACCAACCCAATAGCACTTTTGACTTGATTGCATCTGTCTATGGCGTGGAATATTCCAATCTTGAACAAACCCTCCCCTCACTCAAAGCAATGTTAGCACCTGATGGTGAGATCAACTTTCTGATGCATCACTCAGGTTCTGTTATTACCGACATGTCAGAAAAAGCACTGGGAGAGTTCGACTTTGAGTCCATGACAACTATTGTTGATCATCTAAAAACTATCAACTCAGAACTGAACAAACTAAAAGGTAAATTAGCCAAGCTCAAAAAATCAGAAGTTGCTGAGCATGCTCGAATCCAAGTGAATGAATTTGTCTCAAATACAATGAATGAATCATCTGATGACCGTAATCCTATCTTGGTTGATTTTTGTGTAATGGTACTAGGGTTCTTTAAGAAAATTCAGCAACCACGACAAGAACGTAAAGATCATATTGAGTCAATCATGCCTGATTTTTATGCCTCTAAAGAACGCTTTCGTCAAATGGTCGACGTAGCAAGGAATGCAGATGAAATCGAAATATTTAAAGAAAATATGACGAACGCAGGGTTTTCTGAGGTTATAATCGAGCCAATGAATAAAGATGGGAAACCTGTAGCATGGAAAATTACTGCAAACTGATTTCGATAATCAGTCTCAGCTTGAGCCCTTTAGCAGTTGGCGCAGACCTTGATCAGTGCCTCAAAATTAGTAATGATCGCGATAGACTTAAATGCTATGACAAGCTTCATGGTTTTGATCAATCTAGCGAAGCCAATATTGGCCGACTCGAAAATAGAACACTAGAGCGCCCATCACCGGTCAAATTAGGTTCGTCAAAAACAGAAGGTAACAAGGACGCAGACGGCGCAACAATCAGTGCCGCTCAAAAAGCATATGACACTATCATTGCGAATTCTCAAACTCTAAAAATATCAAGCATTAGTAAATCACGATCGGGGAAAGTCTATTATTACACTCAATCAGGTCGAGTTTTCCGTAAAAATACTGATCGGACTGTCACCTTTAAAAGAAACGATAGTGTGACCCTTGAGCTGGGTTTCTTGGGCTCAATGTTTATGACTAATCAAGATAATATCCGAATCAAAGTCAAAGAAATGAAAGTACGTAAGTGAGGCTGACCAAGTTGGTCACATATACGGTTGAAAAAAGCGTTTAATAAAATAACCCGTCCGTTATACTAAAGTAGATACTATTAGTTGATATTTCAACCTTAGAAACCAAATTCGATATAGAGGAACTGCGGTATGATTAAAAAACAGGTTTTAGCCAGATTCGGAAAGAATTTTTGGCTTATTACATCTCTCATTGTTGCATCTCTAAGCAGCTCAGTGGTGTTTGCTAAAGTACCAGATTCTTTAGATTTACTTCTCAAACGCGGTGAATATCGCAATGTGAATGTGTCACCGTCTGGACAATATATAAGCTTGATTAATCGAGTTGATGATCGAAACACATTAATCGTATTGGATCGGGAAACGATGAAACCAATCCCTAGAAAGAGTGTGCGCTACGAAGAAAAAACCAATATGGATGTTATAGGCTCTCAATGGCTCACTGATGACATACTCTACTACACAGTTGAATTTGACGATGGTAAATATAGACCTTATTTTACAAATGATGTGTTCTTGTTGCATATGAGCAAAGATGTCAACGAGAGAGTCTGGCACTGGATGGGTCGACCAGAAAAGAAAATGGCCAGGGGCGGGAAGAAGATACAAGGCAGCATCAGTATTGTTAGTATACTACCCAAAGACGACGACAAAATCTTGTTGAGCGTCTCCCCTTGGAAACGCAAGGATGGCGGCGTACGTCCCACTATTTACAAAATGAGCTTGAGCACTGGGGATTTTAGCAAAGTTTTCCCGGGCCCCGGACGCAACGCCACGGGAATCTCCAACAGTGATGGCACTTCCTTTTTTGCACAGGTACCTATTACAACGATGTTAAATGAGGCCTACTATAGAGATGTTGGCGATGATTCTTGGACCAAAGTTCCCACACCGTTTAGTAGTTTTTATCCTCAAAAATTATCTAATGACGGTAAGTCTGTCTTCGCACTCACGCAATTAAGTGAAGATATAAATGCATCTCAAGTACTCATCAAAATGGCAGTAGAGACAGGTGATTATGAAGTCATTCATGACTTTGGCTTCGTGTCAGAGTTATCTATTTCTTTCTCAGCTGAGGGAGGAGAACTTGAATACGCCACTTGGGTTGATGATAAACCAGAAATTAAGATTTTTAACAAATCTAAAGAGTCTTCTATTTTAGCTGGCTTCATGAAAAGTTTTGATAGCTTTAATGTCTCAGTAACCTCAATTGATGACAATAATGAAAATATTATGCTGCGCGTAGACTCACCTGGCATCCTCGGGGAGTACTACATCTGGGAGCAATCAACCAAACAAGCTCGCTATATAGCAAGCGTCCATGAAGCTGTGGATCAATTAGAATTGGAGTCATTTCAGTCAGTTAAGTACACAGCAAGTGATGGTGTGAAACTTCAAGGTTGGTTGCTAATGCCACGCAGCGGAAAGCCAAAAGGACTTGTCAACTATATCCATGGGGGTCCTCACGGGCCAACAATACCATATAGCTATGATAGTAGAATGCAGATTATGGCAGAGATGGGATATGCTGTTTTTGCTCCTAACTTTAGAGGTTCTGGTGGTATGGGATCGGGTTCTTTTGGGGATAACTTCACGCGTGCTGGATTTACAAAGTGGGGAACCCGCATGTTAGATGATATGCGTGAAGGAGCTGAGTTTGTGCAAGCTAACTACGATGTCGGTGAAAGAGTTTATACCATGGGCGGAAGCTATGGCGGTTATTCTAGTGCGCAGAACATGGTGCGCCACAATGACTACTATGACTGCAGTGTCATTATTGCTGGATTCTTTGAGTTTAATCAGCTAAAAACCAAGTGGGATGGCAGAGGCAGGGCTGGCACGTCAGATTATGTCGATACGGCTATGGGTACCGACCCTGATGAACTCACTGCACAGTCGCCCATCCACAACCTTGATAAAATCAAATCACCCATCATGATAATTCATGGAAAGGTTGATCGTCGCACACCTTTCGATGGCGCCAAGCGATTTGTGGCAGCGCTGGAAAAGACTGATGTTGATTTTGAGTACCACTGGTACGATCACGAGGGCCACGGTCTGTATTTTACTAAAAACAGTGGTGATCAATTCAAGAAAGTGAATCGCTTTTTGAACTCCTGTGATTCTAGACCTCCACTTAATCCAAAGGTCGCCTCGCGATAATGTAACCTTATAAAAAAAGCCCTCTTATGAGGGCTTTTTTTATTTTCCTATGAAATGAATTATGTCATTTCTGTTCGTTAACCCACAAAGTGACTGACTCTTCTAAGATCTCTAATGGCATTGCCCCATTTAGCAGAATCATCTCGTGGAATTCCTTAATATCAAAACCGTCGCCTAATTCTTTTTCAGCCATAGCTCGCAGCCTCAAAATATAAAGTTGGCCAACCTTGTAGGCTGTTGCTTGCCCTGGCCACACCACATAGCGTTCAATTTCACGTGTAACTTCATCCTCTGTCATACCTGTCTTTGACAACATATAGTCAATGGCCTCTTCACGGCTCCAGCGTTTTGCGTGCATACCAGTATCCACCACTAACCGCACAGCGCGAAACATCTCTGCTTGTAAGCGGCCTAAATCTCCCAAAGGATCATCTTTATACATTCCCATATCACTCGATGCTATGCGCTCAGAATAAAGGGCCCAACCTTCTGTATAGGCACTAAACGGACTAACTTTTCTTAAAAATGGTACATTTTCGATCAGTTGCGCCGCTGATATCTGGAAGTGATGTCCAGGCGATCCTTCGTGGTACATGAGTGTCGGTAATGTCCAGCGGGGATTATCTCTAGTATCTTTTTGATTAATATAAAAACGGCCGGGGGCAGAACCGTCAAATGCTGGCGGCTGATAGTAACCACCAGGTGCAGAGTCCTGGGAATACTCAGGTACTCTAACAATCTCTAGAGGTTGTGGAGGTATAGTGATGAAGTAGTCAGCTACCACAGCCATTAGTTGATCATTGACTTCATTGAGATAATCTATCTGCTGGACTCTCCCCTCATCAGTATTAGGGAAGTTATGCTCAGGCAACTCCATCAGGTAACGAATTCTTGAAACAATAGAGTCATCTACTAATCCCTGATCAATGAGTATTACCTCCATTTCTTGTTCAATACGTGCCACCTCTGATAGACCAATGTTATGTATCTCATCTGCAGTTAAGTTTGTTGAATTATTTGAACGTAGTGCTGCCCGATAGATGTCTTCTCCCTGAGGTAGTCGCCAAATGCCTGCATTGTGGTCACTCGTCACTAAAAGTTCTTCAAAAACCTCTATCATTTCAAAATATTTGGGGATAATTTTGTTCTCAACAACAGCCAATGACTGCTGAGTTAACTCTGCCTTACGTTCAGAACTAATACCGTCCAGTTTCTTAAGTTTCTCGGATAATGTAGTCACTAAAGGATTGGCCTCAACTGCACCATCAGAAAAAGATCGCATCCCTGCTAGAGCTTTTTCTATGACAAAGTCAGGTGGCACGGTGCCATTATCCCGGTCATCTAACACTCGAGATTTAACTTCACCTATAACCCGAGTAAAAGCCTCAAGACGCGAAATGTAATTTAGGAAACTTTTTTCATCAACGATTTGATGTTGATCGGTTAAGAACTGCGGAGTATTCACCATTACACCTGAGATTTGATTAACGCGGTAACCTCCATGCTCAAATTCACTTTGGCGAATAATGTCATCAAAGAACCAGGCAACAATTTTCCAGCTCAACAGCTCCTGCCCTTCAAGACCTTCAGGTCCATAATCGTCTAGACCTCTGCGGCTTGCTCGCAAAAACTCTAACATTTCTAGCTCTGATTCTTTGTCGTAATCGCCCAACTTGTCGCTGTGAAAATCCAAAGGAGAATTATCAATCAGACCAAGTGATGTTAATAACTCAGGGGATTTATACAGCATCTGAATAGATACTTTATTCACGTAATTATTGACACCCACCGGTGCTGCCCAAAACCAGACATATAGACCGAGACTGACAATAAGTATCAATGACAATACGTATTTAAGGATGGTTTTTAAAATGCTCATATACTTAACTCTCCAAATCTAAAATAACTTTATAATGCAGGAATAGCTGGCTGTTAATACAAAGCCCGACCAAAAGCCAATTTTTTGCTCGGGCTTTAACTCCTTTAATGGATCTACCAAACTTGTTTTTTGTCACCATATCTGACAATCCAGCCCGTGATATATGCTCCTAGAAACATAATCGCGGCATTAGACGTATCTTGTAAAAATATCCACGACAAAACCCCAGCCACCACAAGGGCCAGCTCGACCCAAACAACAGTGCGTTTTGTGTAAATTCCAAACATATTGGCTCTAAACCACCAAGGTAAATCCTTCCAATCTTCCGATTTTTTGTCTATCACAGTAATTTCCTCTGTAAGGGTTGAAATATCAACTTCAAACACAGAGGCAAGGCTTTGCAGTGTTTCTAGACTGGCTTTGTTCCCACTCTCAACGCGCTGAATAGTTCGAACGTTTAAACCACAGCATTCAGCTAATTGCTCTTGAGTCCAACCACGCCTATCTCGCAATTGTTTGATGATCATATTCTCTCCTTCTTCCTCTGAACGGCGACTATGGCCCTTAGACGGTACTGTCGGCCACGACTTGAGCCCGACAGCAAAACAAAAAAGTAATGAACTTCACTAGAACTCTATTAGTTATTATTCCGTATTTATTTAAGACGACTCTAGTTATCACATCAGATTCACTGATGACTAATGTCTTTTAATATAACTTATGAAGAGGCCAATAAAAAATCAACAGAGCCTAGGTTTCGTCGATTTTAGATTGGAGTATTCCAAAAAATAGATTCACATCGCCATGGCACGCTTCTAGCTCACTATTCGTGACTAGTAGCTTAGGTACCGATTTAGAGATGGCTACAACGCAAGGAGCAGAATCTCTATAGGGTTCAAGCTGACTATCTAGCTCGTCTAGATGCAGATTCTCAAAAGGTACATTTAATACATCTTTACAGCTGGAGAAGTCAGCTTTTTCCTTGAATGATCCATGGGTAACGTCACAGAGTGCACAGTGTGATTGACCCAGTAGCTTACCAAAGAAATATTGGACTTCTCCAACAACCGAGCCTTTGGCGTTGTAAATTCCAATTAGCTTGTCAATCATAAGTCCTTCAATGAATAGGGGCTTATACGAATTACACTCTAAACGAGTTTAGTCAACCATCACTAGCTTGGGTACAGGGAACCCGTTGAAGTCACAAGCGCAGGTGGTGCAGTAGGCCCCCAAATTAGTGATAAATACAATGTCTTCTACTTCCATGTTAGTTGGCAACCGATGCTCGCCAAAAACATCAATAGAGTCACAAGTTGGGCCTGCCATGGTCCACATTCCTGTCTCACCAGTGCGTTGACTAACAATATTTGAATGAAACCCATCAGCTAATTCCATTAAACCACCATAGGTGCCCGTATCCAGATACAACCAACGTTTTTCATCTCGAGTTGCTAAACCCACAACTTGAGTTACTAGGCAACCTGCTGAACCTGCCAAGAAACGTCCTGGTTCGGCCATCACCTGTATTGACTGGGGAATAGTCTCTAACTCTTTGCTAATCACCTCTCCAATCTCTGCGATTGAAGGTTCCTCGCCCGTGAACTGCACTGGATAGCCGCCGCCCAGATTCAAAAGTTCTGGCGTCCAACCACTCGCCTCAAGTTGAGCAAAGATCCTTTTTGCACTTTGAATTCCATCAATCCAATTTTTAATATTAGTGCACTGAGATCCAACGTGAAATGTCACGCCCGTAATCTTCATGTTATGCTCTTTTGCCTTTTCAATCACCGATTGAATACCGCTAGCACTAGCACCGAACTTACCTGCCAAAGGCCACAGTGAACCCTCGTTACTGACTTCAGTGCGCACATATAATTTTGCGTCGGGCTTGATTGCTGCTATTTTGATGACTTCTTCTGGAGTATCAACCACATACCACTGAATACCAGCTTTCGCTGCATCTCTAATAGAAACGGGAGACTTTATTGGATTGGAATAAAATACAGTCTCTAGATCAACACCTAAATCTATCATTGCCTGAAGTTCAGCTGAGGATGCAATTTCAAAACAACAGCCTTCTTCGTTAAAAATTCGAAGAATATCAGCATCAGGATTAGCTTTAACCGCAAAATGCGGGCGCACTCTAGGCATCGCAGACTTGAACTTCTGAGCGTTGTCTCTCAATCGTCGTTCAGACATTGCTAGAACCGGACCGGCGTAACCGTTCACACAATCTGCACCAAAGGCAATTTGTTCTCGGGTATCGCTCTCAATCAACAACCTATGTTGAGATACTGCCTTTAAACTACCATTTTCGATTGCTAAATCCATGTTCTACTCCTAGGGTTTTGGACCGTTGCTTCTTAGATATTTTACAAGCTAAAACTGTCAATTTGTATTGATAAACCTGTAAATATGTTTATTATGTTTGCACACTTTGCTAAAAAAAATATCAATTTGCTATGAAAAATGAACATGAGTTAATTAATCTCTTACGTGAAAATAGCCGTCGTCCGGTCTCTGAGCTTGCCAAGAAACTGGGGCTCAGTCGTGCCACCGTTCAACAGGGTATCGAGAGGCTGGAAAGGTCGGGAGTTATTCAAGGGTATACTGTTAAAATTAACCCCCATCACGAACGTCAGCAGGTCAGCGCCTATATTATGATCTCAGTAATTTCGCAAACCACACCAGAGATTGTTCGCCAAATACAAAAACAACCCCAATTGGATATGTTATGTACTATTAGCGGCCAGTATGATTTGATGGCGATGGTTACTGAGTCGACCACCGAAGCGCTTGATCGAGTGATTGATTCAATAGCGGCCCTTGATGGCGTAGAAAAAACTCTGAGTCATATTGTACTGTCGCGAAAAAAAGATCGAGTAAGCTAAAGAAATTAGAAAACCCAAAATATTAACTCTTACAAAGAACCTCCTTCATGAGTGAATCCCCAAGAATAATTAAAAGCCCTAGTCTGATGGATGCCCTTATTCCAGTGGTTGTACTGATTAGCATGTTAGCGGGCACTGTTTATGTATTTGGTCTGGACTCTTTTGGCCCCAACCAGGTTGCTATGATTCTAGCCGCTGCAGTAGCGGCTATTATTGGTATAAAGAACGGTTTGACCTGGCAAGAGATTGAAAGTGGGATGATCGACACCATTAAAATGTCCCTCCAGGCAATTTTGATTTTGTTAACGGTCGGTTCATTGATTGGAGCATGGATCCTCTCAGGCACAGTGCCCAGTATGATTTACTATGGCGTAGCTCTGATGTCCCCAGACTATTTTTACCTGACGGCTTGTGTAGTCTGTGCGCTACTTGGCTTAAGTATTGGTAGTTCATGGACGGTAGCCGGGACACTCGGAGTGGGTTTAATGGGTATTGCCGCAGCTCTAGATCTATCCCTGGCCATTAGCGCTGGGGCTATTATCTCTGGAGCCTATTTTGGCGATAAATTATCTCCGTTATCGGAAACGACAAATCTTGCCGCCGCAGTAACCAATAATGATCTATTTGACCATATCCAGCACATGCTTTGGACCACAGTACCCGCCATGGTCATAACCCTAAGTGTATTTTTCTTTATGGGACTTGGAAATAGCTCTAGCGTTGTTATAGAAGACATTGTGAACTTACAGAATGCGATGAGAGAGTCTTTTACAATAAATCCGTTCATGCTTTTACCTCTTGTAATTTTACTCATAATGGCTATGAAAAAATTACCAGCTCTATCAACACTGATTTGTGGCACAGTAGTGGGTTGCGTTTTTGCGGCAGTTTTCCAATGGGACGCTGTTATCACTCTAGCCAGCGATCCTAGGCTGTCTGATGCTGCTGCAATTTTTAAAGGTTTGTTTAGTGCAATGTTCCTTGGATACAACTCAGTCACCGGCAACGAAGCTTTAGATACACTATTATCTAAAGGTGGTATGAGCAGCATGCTAACAACCATTGGACTAGTCATTAACGCTATGGCATTTGGTGGCGCTATGGCGCGCACCGGCTTGCTAGCGAGGCTGGTGGAGGCCGCTCTTAGCAGAGTAAAATCTGCAGGTGGGTTGATTACTGCTACCGTCGGAACCTGCATCGGTACGAACATCTTAGCGGCAGATCAATATCTGTCCGTTGTTCTTCCCGGGCAAATGTTTGTAGAGCCCTACAAAGAACACAAACTAAAATCTGTTAATCTATCAAGAACTCTTGAGGACTCCGGGACCCTGACCTCCGCTTTGGTTCCTTGGAATACCTGTGGCGCTTACATGTCTGCAACCCTTGGTGTGAGTACCTTTGCCTATGCGCCCTTCGTTTTTTTCAACATCCTATGCCCAATTATCGCTATTATTTATGGATTTTCACTCATTGCGGTACCTAGTATTGACCAAGAAAAGGCTTAGGAAAACTTACCGTGACACAACCTTATTAGCAGTGCCATGAAAGCAATATTTGTCTTTGTCATAACTCTTGTATTAGGAGCCGATTGCTTCTCATCCCAAAATGACGATAGTATTTTTGATGGGAAAAAAGCACTCGAACATATTAAAACTCAAGTTAGCTATGGTCCAAGAATTCCCTCTCACCCCACCGCCAAACAACATACTCTTGAATTTATTGAAGGTACCATTTCACCTCTTGCAACCAAAATGACAAGCCAAGAGTTCTCTGCTTACGGTTTAAAGGGAACTAATTTATGGGCCACGTTTGTCGGTAAAGATGCTAAAACCAATCGGCGTTTGATGATAGGTGCTCACTGGGATACTCGCCCCATATCAGACCAAGAAGCCCTTGAGCATAATCGGGATAAACCGACTTCAGGAGCCAATGATGGAGCTTCTGGCGTTGCAGTGATGCTTGAGCTAGCACGTGTATTTGCTATTTCCCCTCCCCCAATAACCGTTGATTTGGTTTTTTTCGACTTGGAAGATATGGGTAATATAAACCAACTTCCTTTTGCTATTGGTGCCAAACAATTTGTAAAACGAAATCCTTTTTATCGGCCAAGTGAAGGCGTTATCTTGGACATGGTTTGCGATAAGGACCTTTCCTTACCCAAAGAATTATATTCAAAGAGGCAGGCGCCAGAGTTAACTAATCGTTTGTGGGAAATAGCCAAAGAGCAAAAAGCATCGGTATTTTTAAATATAGATGGGTCCTTCGTGATGGATGATCATGTGCCATTCTTGGAGGCTGGAATACCCGTCGTGGATTTAATTCATTTCCCTTTCCCTGATTACTGGCATACTACAAGGGATACGGCAGACAAGTGCAGCGCTGATAGCTTACAACAGGTGGGGAATGTAATCTCAAGTCTTGTCTACGACAACAACTAACGCAGAATTATCTGCCCTTAATGTTTTGGAGCTCTTAAGTATGAAGATCACACTAAATATCCGAGCAGCAATAACAGCACTAGCAATGTTTACATTACTCTCTGACCTTGCGTTTTCAGCAAATGTTGATTTGGCGAAATCTATCCAAGCCGACTATGATAATCGCCTTGATGCTATGTTTAAGGATTTTCATGCGAATCCAGAGCTAAGTCTTGCCGAATTTGCTACGGCCAAAAAGCTAGCTTCTACTTTGCGCTCTCATGGGTTTACTGTCACTGAAAATGTCGGTGGTACCGGCATTGTAGCTATTCTCAAAAATGGGGAAGGCCCTCTTGTCATGATGAGAGCCGACATGGACGGTTTGCCGGTCCCTGAGAAGTCTGGCCTAGCTTATGCCTCTAAAGCGACTCAGTTAGATCCTGTCACCGGTAAAACCTTTCCTACGATGCATGCCTGTGGCCATGATGTCCATATTACTAGCCTTGCGGGAACTGCAAAGCAAATGGTTGACAGGAAAGATCAATGGTCAGGCACTTTAATGCTAATTGGTCAGCCTGCCGAGGAGAGAGTCCTTGGCGCTCGAGCGATGATGGAAGATAACCTCTGGAAACGATTTGGTAAGCCAGATTATGCCATGGCATTTCATGTATCCTCAGCTTTAGCCTCGGGAGTCATTAATGTAGTAGAAGGGTCGCCTTTTGCTGGTGCAGATACTGTTGATATTTATGTGCGCGGCATTGGTGCTCACGGTGCATCTCCTCATGCAGGAAAAGACCCTATCGTTTTGGGGAGTCAAATTGTTATGGCCCTGCAAACTTTAGTGTCAAGAGAACTCTCACCGCGGCAACCAGGCGTCGTCACTGTAGGTGCTTTTCATAGCGGCACTAAACACAATATTATTTCTGATTTAGCACACCTTCAGCTAACAGTGCGCAACACAAACACGAAAACTCGTGAAATTTTATTAACCGGTATTAAACGCATCGCAGAAAATCTAGGTCGAGCCGCTGGATTACCAGAAGATAAGCTTCCGGAGGTTGTCTATTCAGAAGAATCAACCCCGCCAACTATTAACAATGCTGAAATGGTCCGACGACTTAAAAAGGTCTGGAATGAGGGTTTGGGGGAACACAGGGTAACCAGCTACGGTGCTGAAGGCATGGGTGCAGAGGACTTCCCGTTCTTTACTACTGATCCAGAAGTCACAAGTGTCTATTTCTCTGTAGGGGGCACCAACCGTGACTATCTAAAAGCGGCCATGAATGGTACTGGGCCTGCAGTGCCATCACACCACAGCCCGATTTTTAAAATAGAACCTGAGCCATCAGTCACTGCGGGCATCGAAGCTACGGTAATGGCCTTGCTAGATTTAATGGCACCACCAAACTAAATCTTAAATTACAGCACGCAGGGAATTTAGACAGAAGTCTACATTCTTCTGCGTGCTAGCATGACCCATAAGACCGATACGCCAAACTTTACCTGCTAACCCACCCAGTCCCGCACCGATCTCAAGATTAAACTCATTTAACAATCGAGTGCGCACACCCGCATCATCAACTCCTTGAGGGATAGTGACTGCATTCAATTGAGGTAATCGATCTCTCTCAGGAACAATAAAATCAATTCCCATCTGCTCCAACCCAGCTCGCAATGCTAGATGATTCTTATGGTGCCGAGACCAAGCGTGTTCCAGTCCCTCTTCTTGCACAATCACTAAAGATTCGTGCAAGCCATAGAGGCAGTTCACTGGAGCTGTATGATGATAAGCACGCTTGCCTTCTCCGCCCCAATAACCCATCACCAAGTTTAAATCTAAAAACCAACTCTGAACTTTGGTATGTCGTTGTTTAATTTTCTCAGCTGCCCGTTGACTAAAACTCACAGGTGATAACCCAGGCGAAGAGGATAGACATTTTTGGGATCCAGAATAAATCGCATCTATACCCCATTCATCTACCTTTAATGGGGTTCCTGCAAGGCTCGTTACTGCGTCTACAATCGCTAAACAGTCATGTTTATGCGCCAACTCAACTAACGTCTTGGCATCTGACTGAGCTCCAGTTGATGTTTCGGCATGGACGAATGCCAATATACAGGCGTCCTTGTGGGCATTTAATGCCTCTTCAACTTTATTGGGATCAACAGCCGAGCCCCACTCATCCTGGACTATTACGGCTATCCCTCCGCAACGCTCAACATTCTCCTTCATGCGTCCACCAAAAACGCCGTTCTGACAAACAATTACCTTATCTCCAGGTTCAACAAGATTAGCAAAACAACATTCCATTCCCGCTGATCCAGGCGCAGATACAGCAAATGTCAGCTCATTCTTTGTTTGGAAAACATATTGTAGTAACATTTTTGTCTCGTCCATCATCGCCACAAATGCCGGGTCAAGATGCCCTATCGTGGGTCGCGCCATCGCATGTAAAACTCGATCACTAACGTCCGATGGTCCAGGGCCCATTAGGGTTCGTCGAGGCGGATGAAATGAAGTAATAGTCATAGATCTGTCCAAGAATTAGTTAACTTTATGGGTTTAAGAGATTCCCAACTTAGGCGGAATCAGCCACTACTCCGCTTGATTTAAGAGAGGCTATCGTTACTGCATCCAACCCTAGCCCCTCAAGGATCTCATCAGTATGTGAAGCCACTGGAGGACCAGGCCAATCAGTACCACCAGGTGTAGCATCAAGCTTAGGCATAATCGCGGGAATTTTAAGAGGTTCACCGTTAATTTCTACCTGCTCAAATAAGCCCCTCTGATTAAAATGTTCATCGTTGACCATATCTGCTGCACTGTAAACTGGTCCACAGGGAACACGGTATTCTTCGAGCTTAGACATGGCGCTATGTAAGCTATGACTCAAACACCACTTCGCTAGAATCTGATCAAGCTCAGCTTCATGCTCAACTCGCTTGGAGTTGCTGTCATACTTGCTATCCTCAGCGATGTCACCTCTACCCACGGCCTTCATTAAGCGTGCAAAAATAGAATCTCCATTCCCACCAATGACTACAAATTTATCATCGGCACATTTATAAGTGTTGGTAGGCACAATTCCAGTTACAGTAGTGCCCGATGGTTGCCGAACAACTCCAGCTCCGTCATATTCAGGGATAACAGCCTCGAGAAGATTAAACATAGACTCGTAGAGCGCTACATCCACCACTTGACCGCCCGATTTCCCTTCATGAACAGCCTGGTCTTTAGCCCGCAAAGCCATCAAGATCCCTATGACTGCATGCAATCCAGAAATCGTATCGCCAATACTCAAATTAGGCCGGACTGGTGCCTCTCCAGGATAACCATTAACAAAACGGAACCCACTAATAGCCTCACAGGCAGAGGCAAAGCCTGCCTTTTCTGAATAGGGTCCAGTCTGACCATAACCGGAAATACGTGCATAGATTAGGTTTGGGTTATCTGCCTGCAGACTGACCGGATCGAGACCCCATTTTTCTAACACTCCAGGGCGAAAGTTTTCAACCACTACATCTGCCGTTTTCATCAATTGCTTGACGAGATCTCTTCCCTCTTCTGTTTTTAAATCCAGAGAAATACACTTTTTGTTTCTACCTAGGCTTCTCCACCAAAGAGAAGTTCCATCCTTAACCTCTCTCCAATTTCGGATTGGATCCCCACCTGGAGGCTCGATCTTAATTACTTCTGCACCAAAATATCCGAGCATGCACCCCGCAAAAGGTCCGGCTAAAAGCTGCCCTAGTTCTATAACTCGTAAGTTTTCCAGTGGTTTATTCATTGAATTGTGACGTGGTTGTGAGTTTGTGATAATTTTACCATTAAAGTAAATGGTCCTAACATGGATTTTGTGGAAACAATGAAATTGGCCCTTCACACCCAGATCATTTTCCTCTTCACTGTAGTTTTCAGTAGTTCTGTATTCCCAGCTGGTGATGCATTAATAGGGCAGATTACTCGAAGTGATCTCGAAAATAGTGCGCATAAAATTTGGTTCAATCAAAATTATGAATCTCACGTTGTTGATATCGAAACAACAGAAAAAGCCGAGGCATTTTTGACAGATGTCTCAATTACTATTTTCATGGGGACCTGGTGCCACGATAGTCAAAGAGAAGTTCCAGCACTACTCAAAATATTGGATCAGATACCATTCAATCAAGATCAACTTAAAATCATAGGTTTGTCTATGACAAAAGATACCCCGAAGAAACTTGAGCAAGGTTTTGATATTCGCCGAACACCCACCTTTGTTTTTTCAAGGAACGGAAAAGAGATCGGTCGCTATGTCGAGCGTCCACGGGTAGGTCTTGAGCAGGACTTATTGAAGATTGTTAGTGGTTCAGGTTACAGACACACTTATGCAGAATAGCCATTAAATGAGTGTGGGGCTTAGTCTACCAACAATAAAAGCCTCGACACCAACGAAAATCGACCCTTCTGTTATGTTGCAGAGCATCAGTGTTTTCTTCTTGCGCTCTTATAGATTTAAGCGTCAGACGACATCCACCGTACGCCTCAGTATCCTCGGTAAAACCGAAAGAGAGGCACTCCTCATGATCAGCCTTATCAATTGCTGCCTTTCGCGCTTCAATAACCTCTGTAGACGCACAGGAGGTCAACGCAAGCACCATTAATAAAGTTAAAATATTTTTCACCGAAAACTCCAAATTATTCAACAAATCTTATTGCTAAAAGCCTGTTCAACATTGAAAGAACTCTAGATCAAATGCAAAAATTCCCTTAGGCCGCAATTACTATTACAAATTTCGATGGTACATGCAAACAACTGAATAGCATTTAGCACAAATGAGGGTTTTATTTAGTTCTTACTCTGGGCATCTGTTAAAGTCTTAGATACTTGCGTAGTTAGCGCAGAGTTAAAGTCGTCAATTCCCGCGTTTAAAACAGATTAAAACGGAATAATTAACCATGAAGGAAAGTAAAACAGCTAATAAGAATCTTCCCTTTCTCATTGCTGTACTAACTACAGTCGTTCTCTGTCTAATCTGGTATTGGGTGATGATAAAACAAGACACTACCGTGGAAGATAACTTTGATTTTCTGCTGACTCCTGGTGATGACTTCTCTGAAAAAATCTCACAAGGTCTTAATAAGAAGATCCACGGGGATGCAAACCTCGACAACCCAGACTCTGATTTACCTACTGATGACTTAGCGATGCAAGCCAAACTTAGGGGCCTCATTCGCGGGTTAGGCCAAAATAGATTACCTACAGATGAAGAACTAAACCGTTTTTATGAGAAAAACAAACGTAATTATGGCGGGGGCTCTGAACTAAGCTTTTTATATCGCTCTTTCTACAGCAGGCAATATGGAGGCCAAGCAACAGAAATAGCACGGCAAGCTCTGGAGGATAAGGTCGTTGACGGTGACCCTTTAACCAGGCGTGAAAGATTACCTAAAGATGGTTATTTTTCAGGATTTTACGAGTGGGCTAATGACAAGGACTCTATTCTTTACGCAGAATTTGGTGCTGGTTTTGGAGAGAAGATACTCGCTTTAATAGAGAAAAATGACTCCACTGAACTACCCTGTTGGGATGGACCAATCGGAGGGAAGTTAGGAGCCTACTTGATCTGCGTAAAACAGCATATCCGTGAGCCCTTCCCAGCATTGAATACCATAAGAGACGAAGTGATCAATGATTGGCGTCTGGCGGAGTCTAAAAAGTCATCAAAAGGCTCTAACTAATTAGCTCAGCAACTCCTCAAAGAATGCTTTTAGCCCTTCAGGGCCAGAGTCTTCCCATGTCTGCAATGCCGCGGTGCCAACAATCGCTAGATCTGCTGCTCCGCGAAGAAAATCCATATCGGCTTTGCTGCTAATCCCAAATCCTACACCTATTGGCACATCGGTGTGTTTGCGGCAGCGATTGATTAAGCTTATGACATCGTCACCAAGATTAGTTTTCGATCCAGTAACTCCTTTGCGAGCCACTGCATAGACCATGCCTCGGCTGGCCTGCCCCAATTTCTCAAGCCTTTTATCACTACTTGTTGGGGTCATTAAAATAATGGGTTCAATACCCGCTCTCTCTGAAAGAGCATGTAAATTAGCCGATTCCTCGATCGGTAGGTCAGGGAGAATGTAACCAACCCCACCTGCTTCTTTAATTCGTTCTACGAAAGTAGCTTCACCCATTCGAAAGGCGGTATTGTAATATCCCATCATTAATATCTTGAATGGAAATTTAGCGCTTGCCTCGGCCATAAACTCAAAGCATTGGTCAACTGTGGTTCCTGACTTGAGGGACTGTTCATTCGCTTTAACAAACAACGGACCATCTGCGCTAGGTTCTGAAAATGGGAATTGTAACTCCACCAGATCGACACCAGCCTCCGCCATGATTTCTAATTCCTGCATGTTATCCTCAAAAGAAGGATAGCCACAGACCACATGAGCCATGACGAGTAAGTCTTTTTGCTCTTTGCGTTCAGCAATATAAGCCTGGAGCCCCATTAGCTTTCCTCCGATCGATATTGATCAGCCTTTCCACCAATAAAGGTTTTCCATTTAGAATCATCCAAGGCATCTGCAATAGTAAAGATATCCTTGTCGCCGCGGCCTGACTGATTAATCAAAATAACTTCATCTTTTCCCATCGTGGGCGCTTCTTTAATCGCGGTAACAAAAGCATGGGTGCTCTCAAGCGCGGGGATCAGCCCTTCGGTACGCATAGTCAACTTGAGAGCTTCTTTTACTTCACTGTCTGTAGCTGCCTCAAAGCGTACTTTCCCCTGCTCCCATAGATAAGAAAAAATAGGATTGATCCCTATATAGTCCAGTCCAGCAGCCACCGAATGGGTCTCATTCATATTACCCTGCTCATTTTGTAAAAAATAAGTCTTGTACCCTTGGGCAACTCCCACAGACGCATCGTCATAGGCCAATCTCGCTGAGTGCATGTAAGAACCAACACCATGGCCTCCAGCCTCGCAACCCACTAATTCAACGCTATCATCATCAAAGAAACCTTGAAATATACCCATAGCATTAGAACCACCGCCCACACAGGCGAAGACACGATCAGGCAGTTTTCCAGCTTGCTTTAAAATTTGCTCACGGGCTTCCATACCAATTATCGACTGAAACCAACTCACCATTTCAGGAAAGGGATGTGGTCCGCACGCAGTCCCCAGAATATAATGCGTATCCGCCATATTAGTAACCCAATCACGCATACATTCGTTAACTGCATCTTTTAGAGTCTTTTGCCCATCTTCCACTGCTATAACTTCAGCCCCCAGATTTTCCATCCAGAACACGTTGGGACGCTGTCTAGCCACATCAACTGCGCCCATGTAAATTTTACAGTCATAGCCAAATTTAGCCGCCATAGTTGCGGTAGCAAAACCGTGCTGACCAGCACCGGTTTCTGCGATAACACGACTTTTGCCAAGTCGCTGACAAAGTAACCCTTGCCCCATGACATTATTAATCTTGTGGGAGCCAGTGTGATTAAGATCATCGCGCTTTACATAAATTTGTGCGCCCCCAAGTTTCGCCGACAAGTTCTCAAGATACGTAATTGGAGTAGGACGGCCAGAATAACTCTGAAGTAAGGCAACATAATCTTGCCAAAATTTTGGATCTGCTTTGCATTCACGAAAGCACTCAAGCAATTCTTCAATTGTTGCTTGTAGAATTTCCGGCAGGAAAACACCACCGTACTCCCCATAGTAGCCTTCTCGGCCATCGGAGAAATCGAAAATATCCATTACAAAACCTCAGCAGATTTAAGCAGCAGTTTATT